>Ga0184619_10000045_pt1 | contig 36385 bp, 27 predicted proteins | sample PLM0_60_b1_FD_133146 | JGI IMG/M metagenome (GOLD analysis project Ga0184619, IMG submission 133146) | Groundwater sediment microbial communities from an aquifer in East River, Colorado, USA - PLM0_60_b1 | ecosystem: Environmental > Terrestrial > Soil > Riparian zone | place: USA: East River...
ATCGGCGCTCTCGAGCGCGCGGGAAAGTCTGGCGGCTTTGGCGTTGAATTCGGCAATCGCGCCATAATTGAGGGCGGTGGCTGATTCCGCCGCGCCTTCAACGACGAGGAATCGAACGCGCGAGGTGTAACCCGGCCAATGTCGATGCAACAGCCAACTATAGGCACCGATTCCGCAAAGCTGCGGCGGAAGCCGCGTGCTGATGATAATAAGCGGCCGCGCGCTCATGGCAGATTGATGTTCGTGAGAGAGTACAACCGGCGGCGATAAACGTGCAGCGTATCTTCGGCGATCTTTGACCAGCTAAACTGCGTGGCCGCTTCCGCGCTGCGCTCGGAGAGTCGCTGGTAGGAGGGAATGTCGAGCTGGAGAATTTTGCAGATTGCTCTTGCGAGTGCGTCGATATCGCCGCTCGGCACAAGCAGCTCCGGTAAACGCGCGCCTAAAATGTCGCGCGGACCCGCGACATCGAACGCAACCGTGGGAAGAGCGGCCGCGATCTGTTCGAGCACGGCCAAACCAAAGCCTTCCACGTAACTGGGAAAAGCGCCGACCGCGCAGTCAGCCAAAAGCTCGGGCAAACCGGCCGGCGAATAGTCGGAGATCAATTCAATTTGCGCGGATGCTTCCAGGCCCAGGTCGGATAAAATTGTGCGCGGATCGACCATCGTTCCAAGAAAACAAAAGCGAGCATCTGGAATCTCCTGCCAGATGCGCCGAACGATCCGCGCCCAGTCGTGCGCGCCTTTCCTTGCGCCCCACATTCCGATGAAACTGATTTTCTTTTTCGCCAAACGAACATCGGTGGGCGCCGCCGCCTGCAAGAGAGAGCGCTGTCTTTCGGCGGTGAGACCATACGGTTGAACGACGATTGGGCGGTCGGCAGCAATTTCATTACGCAGACAAGCCGCTTCGTCTTCGTTAGGTAGATTGACAAGATCGGCATGGTGCACGGACTTTTCGGAGGCATGCATCAGCCGCTGCCTGGTGAGCGTGTAGAAAATCCGGCCGAGAAATTTTCCGCGCGAGCGCAGCGGCCAACGGTGATGCGCGTTCCGCTCGAAGTGGTCATAAAGTCGATACAAGCCGACGGATCGTGCGACGAGGAGACCGTGGAAGCCGAGCTTTCCTTTCGACGCAGGCAGCGAACCAATGAGCGCGTCGATTACATCGTAGCGGGCGCGGTTCCTTTTCACGAACGCGGTCGCTTTATAGGCGAAGAGTACCTGGCGCAGCGCAAATCCCACACGCGAGCCACGCGCATTTGGAAAAGCATCCGACAAACTGAAATGATCAACGACATGACCGGCGGCGCGCCATTGGTCCGCCAGTTCCATATAGACACGCACGGCGCCAAGCCGCGCATCCCAGTGCAAATTGAGCAAAACCAGGATGCGAAGCGGCGTTGGCGCCGGCTGCAAAGTCTCTGCCCTCACTGTTTCAGACTCATCCAAAATTTGTGCCTCACCGGATTAACGTAATGACGCAGAGCGAGAGCGGCGCCGGCGTATTGATCGGGATAAACGAACTGATCGTCCAGTTGCAGGACATACTTGGTGGGATCAAGCGAACGTCCCCCATTCTCGTGCATCGTCAGATGTGTCATCGTTTGATTCGTAAAAAACTTGGGTTCGCCTTCGAGCTCGAGAAATCGTTGGATGCTCAGCGACCAGTCGAGCTTCTCGAACAAGAGCAAAACTCCCGTGTTCACCGGATCTTTGCGCTCGCTTGGATCGCGCAAGAGTCGAGCGTCGCCGGAAAACTGGCAGTCGGCCAAATAATACGCGGGCGCATCGTGGGCCGCGGCGCGAATGGCAAGATCGGAAGCGCTTGCGAAGAAGAGAACGTCGGAATCGATATATAAGGCGGGGCCGTTTGCCGGAAGTGACATGATCAAGGCGAGTTGCCTGCCGGTGGGATGGGTGGTGAGATAGCGAAGAAATCTTTCCGGCAGTCCGCTGGGCGGCGGTTGGACCGACAATCGCACCGAAACAATCGGGTCGATGCGTTCAAGCAGCCGGATGCTTCGAGCCGAGTGCGAGCCATCCGAAACCACGATGAAACTTTTTGGACGCCCCACCTGTTGAAGAAAAGATCGAATCGAGGCAACTTGCTCCGGCAAGGCCGTCTCGCCGGAATAAGCGAACACCTCCAGCCCCGAAAGCGTTCGGTGCTGCGAATTCGCCTGCTTGCGCACAATCACCGGCAACAAAACGCGATAGAGTCGCCGCAACGTATTGCCTTTTAATCGCGCCAGATGATAACCGAAGTTTGGCATCGTCATCCTGGCGTTGATTGAAAAGAACGGAAGCCGCGATAACTAAGCACAATGTTGAGCAGAAGATTGGGAATCGCGGAAATAAGATTAAATGTCAGAACGCCCATGACGCTCGAGAAATCCGTGTAGGGAATCAGTGCGATTTGCGTGCCGAGCGTGAGCGGAATGTAAAGCCAGGAGCCGGCTACCCAGGCTTTGGATGCGTTCAGCGCCCAAAATGTTCCGGTGAACGCGGAAAGGACTGCCCCACCCACCATGAGAAGCAGTTCTCGATGAAGGTGGGCGTATTTGCCGCCGAGAACAAAAAGAAATTGGTCCGGAAAAATTCCCGCGCCACACAGAACCAGCAAACTGAACGCGCCTACGCCGCCGGTGATTGCCGCATAAAGCCAGCGCAGCTTCCGCGCGCTCTGGCAGCGAGCGAACGCCGGAATAAATACATTGATGAGCAGATTGCTGAGCACGGCAAAAATCATCGCGAGTCGCCCAAGCGCGCCCACTTCGGCGACCGAGCTCGCGCGGCGGGCGAAAAAGCTGATGAGAAAAACCGTGATCTGTCCCTGCAAACAATAGAAAACAGCGTTGGCAGCGAGTTTTCGGATAAAACCAAACATGGCGGCGCGATCCTCGGCGTTGTCGGGCGCGTCGAGATCGATGACGCCCGCCACGTACTTTCGGAGCATGGCGTATTGCAGGAGCAACGTCGCCGTGGCGACCGCGACGGCCACGCCGGCATTGAGAAAAAAATACATCAGCGCGACGAGAACGAGGAGTCGCGCGATCGCGCCAGTGAGATCGATGCTCTGGATGCGCGCGATATCGGAGCGCAACCGGGGGACAACGGCCAGAACGCCAAGCGATAGTTGGATCAAAAGCCCGGCGAGAACCACAACGATCAAGACCGCGGTGTAAGAAACCGACGCGCCGTTCTTGACCAACAGGAAATACAAAGCCGGTGTGACGATGATGATGGCGACCGCGCCGAGTTTTTTTCGCACCGCTAGGGCAGTGTTGACGAGTTGACCGAACCGACATCGATCTTGCCAAACGCGCCCCCCGATCGAGACCAGACCGACGCTGATGCCAATGTCCGCGAGCAGGTTGATCGTTCCCTGCATGGTATTGGCGATGGTGAAATAGGCGTACTCGCGCTGTTCCAGGGTGCGAACGAGAAGAATTCCGCTCAAGAACCCGATGATCTGCACAACCGCCTGCACGATCGCAAAATTGCCTACGATCTTTGCGCGCTGGAATGCGCGGCGAATGATCGGCGCAGAGCCCTCCTCCATTAGCGGCGGTGAGACGGGATCGAAGAAACCCATGGTGCCTCAACAGAGCCATGAGCGGCCCAAGTGCCAAGATCAATTCTTGCCGGGCGATCTGCGAAGATGACGATGTCGATGCTGAAACCGCGCCGCGCACCGGCTTAGAAGCACGAGATGGCGAAGGCAAACTTCCGCTCGCGGTTAAGAAGGCTGTTTGGCGGGCTCGGGCGGCGGAGCGGCAAGCGTTTCGCCATCCGCAACGGAGGCGGGCGGGTTGTAATACTCCGAATATTGGTAGTAATAATATTCGGGCAGGGAGGTATCGACGAAATTGAGAATGATGCCCGGAACATTAACCTGCCGGCCGTAAAGGAGCTCGAGCCCCTTCCTAATCAGACGCGCCGAGGTGTAAGAAAGGCGCACGACAAAGAGGGTGGCGTCAATCTTGGGAGCGAGGCTGGCGGTGTCATCCGCGGCGAGGACCGGCGAGCTGTCGATGAGGATGTAATCGTAGTGACTGTACATTTCTCTCAACAACACATCGGTCGAATCGCGCAGAAGATGCTCGCTCGGCTGCGACAAGCTCTTGCCGCGGGGCAGAACGAACAGGCTCGGGCAGGAAGTCGGTACGACAACTTCCCGCCAGTTGACTTCCTCTTTGAGCACTTCGGACAAACCGATCTTCGAAGAGATGTCGAAAGCTTCCCGGAGCGCGCCGCGCCGCAGATCGGCATCGATCAACAAGGTGTGCGCGCCGGAGAGCGCCATGGTAATAGCGAGATTGGCCGCGATGGTGGATTTTCCTTCGTTTGGGACAGCGCTGGTGACCAGAAGTGTTTTCGGCCGGGGACCCTCGCAAGGCATGAAGAAAATCGAGGAGCGGATATTGCGGTACGATTCTGCAAAAATGTGGCGCGCATCGTCCGGTTGCAGCAGGGTAAGTTTGCCCTTGGTCTTTTCCTTTGGAATTTGGCCGAGCACACTTTCGGAAAACTGGTGCTGAAACTCCGCGAACGAGGTCATGCGATCATCGATGCGATCGAGCAGGATGAGAATGCCGCTGCCTGCGAGCAGGCCGCATCCCAAACCGATCAAGAGACTCTTAATCAGCCCAGGCCGGACCGACACCGGCGGGGTGGCCATTTCCATGACGGAAACCTGATCAGCGCTGTCCACGACTTGGGAGACATCAACCTCTTTCAGATTGTTCGTAAGCCGGTCGTATAAAACCTTGAGACGATCCACTTTCCCTTTGACGCGATTGAATTGGGCGAGGCGCTGGCTCAAATCGAGCGCTTTGGCCTCCCATTCCTTGATGTTGGCCTGCAGGTTTTCCATCTGTTTGCCGATCGATTTGCGACGCGTATCGAGCTTCTCGACCGTGTCTGCGCGGAACAGATCGATGAGTTTCTCCTGCTTCGAAATCTCATCGTTGAGCTTGAGGATCTTGGGATGTTTTGGCCGAAGATCTTTCGCGAGCGTGTCGCGTTCCGCTTTTAAGAGCTGGACTGCCTGCTTCGCCTTCAAGTACTCGGCCTCGGGCCCTACGCCGGAAAATGGCATCCCTTGATCCTCCGTGCTTTGTCCAGCCAGATTCGCTTCAGATTTGTTCTGCGCGCGATCAAGGTTTTGGTCGATATCGAGGAGGTTGAGGAGATCATACTCGGTTTTTAGGCCGGCATAATCCCGGTTTAATCTCACCAGATAGGCGGCCGCGCTATTTCCCTCCTCCTGAATGAAGCCGATGTTGTTCTGTTTTTGGAATTCGAGCATTTCATCTTCGGCCGTTCGCAAATCTTTTTCCGTCTGAATGAGCTGCTCGGTGATACCCGTGATGACGGTTTGTCCCTGTCCCTCACGCATTCCCTTTTTGAAATCGACATACTTCTGCATGAGCGCGTTCAGATAAGCCTGGGTGTAATCCGGAGTGCGGCCAATTGCCTGAAGATCGAAAATGGAGGTGCGCGGTTTTTGCGCGACCGTAATCTCCACCCGCACCGGCTGCATTTCCGGATGGGTCGAGCGAACGAGGGCTTCCGCGCTTCGTTTGACCTCGGCGCTCTGCATGAGCTGAATCTGGGTACCGTAAAAATTGACGCTGTCTTCGCTATAAACCGCGCCTTGGGCGATGTTCAACTTGCCTGCGAGCATCATCTTGCTGGTAGAGAGAAATGAGGGCGGCGTTTGATAAATGAGAAACGCTTCGACGAACAGCCCGAGACAGATCATCAAGACCGGAATCCACCAGCGTCTGAGGAGCAGGGCCTTGTAGCGATGCAACCGCGTGATCAAGGTGTTGGACCAGGCGGCGGGGGAGGATCTCTCAACGGCGGGAGCTTGAGCTTGCATCGCTACATGTTGATCAAACGCTGCGGGACATAAATTTGATCGTCGGGCTGAAGCACCACGTCTTCTTCGGTGTGCCCTTCTTCAATGACGCGCTTGAGATCGACCGTGAAGTCTTTGCCATTTTTCCGGGTTACCTTCACTTTGCGTTTATTGGCGAAATCGCCAAAGCCACCTGCGCGAATGACGGCTTTGCTGACCGTATAACTTTCATCCGGAGGGACCTCCTGCGGCCCCTGGCTTTTCACGGACCCGTAAACATAAATCCGGCCGCGCGATTTCTCGCTCACGCGGTCAACTGCCAGGATCACGGTCGCGTGATAATAATACTCTTTCTCGAGGGCGCCCTTGATGTTGAAGGCAAGCTCTTTACACGTTTTGCCTTGGGCCGGGACCAGGCCGATGTACGGCACTTCCAACTCCCCGCTATCATTTACGCGCAAGCGCTGCGAATCGTTATCGCGATCCTCCACCACGCGGAAACTGACGAAGTCATTCGAGCCAAGCTTCTTTTTGTCATCGAGAACCTCCATCGAGTTGGTCCGCATGACCGTGCTCGTGGTGGGCGGAAGATCGGCCGACGGCGTTTTGGCGATCGACGGAATCGGATTGGCGGAATCTTGGGCGCGTCCTGGCGGTGAACCCCAAACGATTGCAGCGAAGATCAATGCATAAACACGCACTCTCATTAGCATTCCCGCTTCATCCCTTTAAAAACTGTAAGTGGCATCGAAGGAGACGCGGTTCTGGGTATAATCACGCAGCGGCACATCGGAATCCTTCTGCGTATATTGATAACGCAAGCCAAGCGTGACATGCGGGGTCAACTGATATCCAACAGCGATCGCGCCGCCGAAGCGGTGGAGATGTTCGTGGATGAAGCCGCCCGATTCATCCGCATCTTCATAAAAGAACTCTGTAGAGAGGAGGGTATTGCGGATGATGTTCCATGATACCGTATGGCGGATGTAGTTCAACGCAATATAGTTTGAGTTGACGCCGAGCTGGCTCTCGTGACCCGCGCTCAAAGATTGAACGATATTAGCATTAATGCGATGCGAGATCAGGATATTGGCGTAGTAATCGGAGAGCTCACTCGAATCGTGAAACGGGCCGCTACTAACCACGCCGCCATTATCGAACGAGATCCATTGATAGCCGCCCGCCACCCGTACTTTCAGGTGATTGGTCAACTGAGTTTCTACGAAAGCTCCGAGGGCGTAGTCCGTGGAATCGTTTAGGACATTTTGATCGTAATAATTGAAGACGGCGTAGGACTCGAGCCCGACGTTGGTGGTGGAGCTGACAGCGACGTCAACATTTCCCGAAAATTCCTCGGCGTTTCGGTTCAGGTAATCGAAGGCCGAGGTCGTGGAAATGTAGGTGTAATGATCGTAACCCAGGGTGACGACGGCCTTGTTCAGGTCCCAAAGCACCGAGACGCCCGCGGTGTTCTCGAAGCGGCCGTAATTGACCACATTGCTCAGCGCCAGCTCCGCAATCGGATCTTGCTGGAGCGAGGGGCGTTCGTGGAAGTTGATCCGGAAATCGCCTATGAAAATGTCGAAGGCCAATTGGGAACCCGGCGAAATCAGCACGCCATTTGTGTTCGCGTTCGAATGGTCGAGATAGAAGGCGTAGCCCAGGCCGAGATCGAGTCTCAAGGTATTCAGCTGCGTCACCGGCCAGATTGCATTGATGGTCACCTGCGGCCGGATGATTACGTCCTCCTGGGTATTGACCTCGGCCAGGTTGATGTTGTCATTATACTCCGCACCGAGTGTGGCGCTGACGCGGAACCTGATAGGGCCCATCAGCAGGTTATAGGGAATGTGTTCGATATCTTGCCGGCGCGATTCCGCGGCCGCTTCTCCAGCCAGCGAGGGCCGGACCACGTCTTGTGATCGAGCAATCGACGCTGCGCACAGGAGCGGAAGCAAAAAAACGAGGGCGATGCGCTTGGGGGGACGATCACGTGAGCAGATGGTGGATTGACGACTCATAGAGGCAGGTCAGGCGCGTTTACGTTAGCAGTTGTGGTACCAAAATTTTGTTGGCAAAGCAATCCCCGCGGCAACGCGCGCCTCATATGAAGCAAGCGTCTCCGTAAACGATAACGTTCCGGTTAGATCGGTTTGCTACTTTGTTCCGGCCTTCTTACACAAATACTCCTTTGGCAGGCAAGCGAAATCACATCGAAAAAATACGCTTTACATTCCTTCCCGCCTTGGTTTCCCGCCTTGGCGGAAGCCCGGGCGGGCGAACCGAGCGGGCCTGCTGGGTCCGCCCGGACATTCAGGGAAATTTCTGCGACTGGCCCAGCTTAAGCTCCTAAATGGAAACGATATGAGTCGTTTCCCATCGCTCATCCGTTCCCGATGCGCTGTTGGGGGTTGGTTCGGGGCGCTTGTCCTCGGCAGCCTTGTTGTCCAGCTTGTTTGTGCCCGCACCGCCGCGATCACAAACCAGACCAACAATCAGAGCGAGAATCCAGATTGCGCAAATGGTGGCGCACAGATCGAATACATCGCGCCGGACGGGCGAGTATCTTCGGTCGCGAATCCCGGGACGAGTGCTCCCGGCGCACCGGCCTTGATGATGGACGACGAGACGATCAGTTGCGCCTTGCAGGAGGGCGAAACCACTTTCATTATCCCTCTCTTCAAGGCCGCGTTACTGGATCGTTTCACGTTCGTAAACCAAAACGCTGCCGCCTGCGGCGAGTTCAACATTTCCGTTTCAAATTCCCATCTCCCCGCCGACAGCCCGAAGTGGACCCAAGTGGAGGGGATCATTCCCTTTTCGCACAAACGGCTCTTTAATCTTTCGATGCTCGGCGTCGAAGCAAAGTATATGAAGCTCTCGTTTCACGTAGAAAAGGCGGGCCGGATGACCGGCCTTGGTCTTTATCGCGATGAAAAAGAACCGGGCGATGCGATCCCTGAAACAGCGAAGCCGCCAGCTCCAGTGGAGAGTCGAGATGGAGAAGATCGCAATTTGATTGCGTCCGTCTTGTAGCCGCTTCGCGCCTGTAATCGTTTCGTTTCTTGAATCGCTCCGCGTTCGCGAACGCACGCAAAGCCGCCAAAACACACGCGCACGGGTCGCCCGGGCGGCGACGGCTAAAGCTTCTGTGCAAGGCATGGAACTAGCTCTTTTTTTACACACGGTTTCGACTGTCGTGACGCATGCGATTGGCTACGGGGAATCAGTTACAAGGGGAAGTAGCGCGATCAGCGGGCGACGATCAATCGGATCCGTCCTGTAGTAAGTGCACAACCAATGAAAACCAGAATAGCGCATTATCTGAAAACAGTTCGTCTCAAAGCCAGGAGCATCTTCAGATTGCTGCCCGGGCTACGAACGATGCAGTTCGGGATTGGGATGTAAGAAGCGGCTCGCTCTTTTGGCCGCAAGGGCTCGAGAGTTTGCTCGGTTATTGTCGATCTTTAGCCGCGGAGCAGATCGGTTTCTGGCAAGAGCAAGTTCATCCGGAAGATCGCGCGCGCGCTGCCGCCAGTATCGGCGATGCTCTCGCTGGAAGGAGCGAGCATTGGAGTGGCGAGTACAGGTTTCGCCGCGCTGATGGCAGTTATCTTCAGCTGCTCGAACGGGCGCTGATCGTCCGAGACGGCCAGGGCAGGGCTGTCCGTTTCGTTGGCTCGCTCATGGATATCACAGCGCGAAAACAGTTACGCGATCAGCTTTGTCGTTCACAAAAAATGGAAGCCTTCGGCCAGCTCGCGGGCGGCGTCGCGCACGATTTCAACAATTTCCTCACCACCATCCTCGGCTACTGCGATCTGGTCCTTGCCGAGACTGGCAGAAAGGGCACGGTGGCCAACCATGTCGCCGAGATTCGCGGCGCCGCCGGTCGTGCCTCCGTTCTGACCGGACAGCTCCTGGCATTCAGCCGCAGGCAGGCGCTTGAACCACGCGTCGTCGAAGTTAATTCGCTCATCGCCAATCTCGAAGGCTCGCTGCTCCGGCTCATCGGTGAGAACATTCGCGTGGTCTGTCATCTGCACGATCAAAAAGAAGGCGCTCACATCAAGGTGGACCCTGGCCAGTTGACTCAGCTCATCTTGAATCTGGCCGTAAACGCGCGCGATGCGATGCAGAACGGCGGCCACCTCGCGCTCGAAACATCGATTGTCGATGTTAGCAAGGAAACCGAACCTGCTTACGCCTCCGAAGAATTCACCCCTGGCCAATACGTCGTGATCAGCGTCGCCGACAACGGAATTGGAATGAGTGATGAAGTGAAAGCGCATCTCTTCGAACCGTTCTTCACCACCAAGGATGAAGGACGTGGCAGCGGCCTCGGTCTGGCCACCAGTTATGGCATCGTGCGGCAAAGCGGCGGCCACATTCGCATCGAAAGCGAATCGGGAAGAGGGACTACGGTGCGCGTTTATCTTCCCATGGTTCCCCCGCCGCCTGCACCATCGTACAAAAAGCCGAGCGCAAAGAAACTGCCGCGGGGCACTGAGACAATCCTCGTGCTCGAGGACGACATCAGCGTGCGCCACATTTCCGTCCGCGTTCTTCGCAACCTTGGCTATCAAGTCATCGAAGCAGCCAATGGCGACGATGCGCAACGCTTGATCAGCGAAGGCGATGGCCGAAAAGTTCATCTCTTGCTTACCGACATGGTCATGCCGCAGATGAGCGGCCGTCACTTCGCCGATTGGCTGCGCTCGGCTAGCCCGCACATAAAGGTAGTTTTCGTTTCCGGATACCTCGAGGAATCGCTCCATCCGGGCGATCGGCGAGATCCCGGCATGTTCTTCTTGCCGAAACCGTTCGATTCCGAGCAACTCGCTGCCAAAGTGCGCGAAGCGCTCGACAAACTGTAGGCGCTCGCCACTGCGAGTGCGGCGCGCGGATTGCCAACACACGCGCGGGGCGTCGCCCAGCCTCCTGCGCGCCTAAGCGGCTCCGGCGGGGCGCGCGGGCGACGGCTACAGGTCGGATCTTGCCGCGCGGCGTTTTCTTTTGGTCGACGCGAAACATTGCCGCTGTCGCGTGCGCGGTATATTGAAAGTCGCGTGATCACGTTCAAAGAAATCGAAGCGGCACGCGACCGCATTGCCGGCGCGGTTTACTATTCGCCTTGCCGGCCGTCGATCCCGCTGAGCGAGACCGCCGGCATGGAAATTTTCTGCAAGCTCGACAACTTGCAGCGCACGGGCAGCTTTAAGGAACGAGGCGCGCGTAACGCCCTTGCGCAACTGCCGCCCGACCAAAAAAAACGAGGCGCGATCGCCGCCTCGGCCGGTAACCACGCGCTCGGTCTTTCTTACCAGGGCAAGTTGCTCGGCATTCCTGTGACAGTGGTGATGCCAAAGTACGCGCCGCTCATCAAGCTGAGCAATTGCCAGAAACTCGGAGCCAACGTTGTGTTGCACGGCGAAGACTTCGCCGAAGCAAAAGCACACGCACACGAGATCGCAGGCGAGAAAGATCTTGCTTACATCGACGGTTACGATGATCCCGCCATCATCGCTGGCCAGGGAACGATGGGCCTCGAGATTATTGAACAAGTGCCAGATGTCGATGCGGTGATTGTGCCTGTGGGCGGTGCTGGTTTAATCGCGGGCGTGGCGCTGGCGGTGAAAACTTTGCGTCGACAGACAAAGATCATCGCTGTGGAAACGGAAAACGTCGCTAGTTTTTCCGCTGCGCTCGAAGCTGGCAAGCCGACCAAGATTGCACTCCATCCCACGCTGGCCGATGGTCTGGCCATTCCGCAGGTCGGTGCAAACGCATTTGAGATCGCACACAAACTTGTCGATCTCGCGGTGACCGTCACCGAAGAGCAGATCGCGATTGCAATTCTGCGGCTCGTCGAACTGGAAAAAAGTGTGGTGGAAGGAGCCGCCGCCACGTCGCTGGCGGTATGTCTCTCCGGAAAACTAAAAGAGCTCGCCGGCAAAAAGTGCGTGCTCTTGCTTTGCGGCGGCAACATCGATCCAAACGTCCTCAGCCGCGTCATCGAACGCGGTCTGGTTGCCGATGGAAGACTTTGTCGATTCACTGCCGTCATCAGCGACCGCCCCGGCGGTCTCGCCGATCTCGCAGCGCAAATCGCTTCCACGGGCGCCAGCATTAAGCAAGTCGTGCACGATCGCGCGTTCGCCACTTCAGATGTTTCGACGGTGAATGTTCTCTGCACGGTCGAGACGCGGAACCACCAGCATCTCGCCGAGCTGCGCGCGCAACTGAAAAGTCACGGCGTCGAAACCTACGACTCCAAATAGTTGAACGCGCACTCGCGTTCCGTAGGCTCACCCATGCACAAGCGGATGGTAGGGCGTGACGCTGTCGAGCCGGCGAATTTCGATTCCTTCGCACGCCGTCACATCGGTCCGAACACGGAAGACATCGACGCGATGTTGCGCAAGCTTGGTTTCGAAGATCTCGATGCACTGATCGACGCGGCGATTCCGAAAAATATCCGGCTGAACCGGCAATTGAATTTGCCGGAAGCAAAATCAGAAAGCGAAGCTCTCGCCGAGCTGCGCTTGATCGCTCAGAAAAACAAGGTCGCGCGCTCGTTTATCGGCGCCGGCTACTCGGATTGCATCACGCCGCCGGTGATTCAGCGAAACATTCTCGAAAACCCCGGCTGGTACACGGCCTACACGCCGTATCAAGCTGAGCTCGCGCAAGGCCGGCTCGAAGCGCTCCTCAATTTCCAAACCATGGTGACCGACCTGACCGCGCTCGATATCGCCAACGCTTCGCTTCTCGACGAAGCGACCGCGGCAGCCGAAGCAATGGCGCTTTGTCACGCAGTCGTTGCTGACCGGAAAACTTTTTTCGTCGCCGACAATTGTCATCCCCAGATCATCGAAGTCGTGCGCACACGCGCGAAGCCGCTTGGCATCGAAGTCATCGTCGGCGATTTTCGCAAATTTGATTTTAGAGTAGCGCATGCCTCCGGCTTGCGAACCGATAAAAGCAAGCCGGAGGCTTGCGATACCTTCGGCGCGCTCGTGCAATATCCCGCGACCGATGGCGCGATTTTCGATTACACTGGATTCGTTAGGCAAGCGCACGACGCGGGCGCCCTCATCGTTGTCGCGGCCGACATGCTCGCGCTCACGCTACTAAAGGCACCGGGCGAATTTGGCGCCGATGTCGCAGTCGGCAACACGCAACGTTTCGGTGTTCCGCTCGGATTTGGCGGACCGCACGCGGCTTATTTCGCCACGCGCGATCAATTCAAGCGTCACATGCCCGGCCGGCTCGTCGGCGTTTCGCACGACGCCGAAGGTCGCCCGGCGTATCGCCTCGCGCTGCAAACGCGCGAACAACACATCCGGCGCGACAAAGCGACGAGTAACATCTGCACGGCGCAGGTTCTCCTTGCCGTCATCGCATCGATGTACGCGGTTTATCATGGCCCGCGTGGCCTGCGGGCAATCGCCGAGCGCGTGCACACGTTTGCTTCGAAACTCGCCAAGGGTTTACAGCAGCTCGGCTACGAAATCGCGCATGAGAATTTCTTCGACACACTGCATGTCGATCTTGGCGACAAAAGCGTGGACACAATTTTGTCGCGCGCGGCAACGGCGGGAATGAATCTGCGCAAGCTTGACAACAACGCGATCGGGATTTCACTGGACGAAACAACTTCGGAAACAGACATCGAATTACTCATGTCGATCTTTCGCGGAACTCACGTCCGCGACTTTGCGGATGACAAACTTGACCATTCTGCTTTCCGCAATCCGCAATCCGCGATTCGCAATTCGGAATTCTTGACTCATCCCGTTTTCAACACGCATCACACCGAGACCGAGATGCTGCGGTATTTGAGAAAACTTGAGTCGCGCGATCTTTCCCTTACCACTTCGATGATTCCGCTCGGCTCGTGCACCATGAAGCTGAATGCGACTGCGGAGATGTTTCCGATTTCGTGGCCGGAATTTTCCAAGCTCCATCCGTTTGCGCCTGTCGATCAAACAGCCGGGTATCGCGAAATGAGCGACCAACTCGAAGAATGGCTCGCCGAAATCACCGGCTTCGCCGCGGTTTCATTGCAACCAAATGCCGGTTCGCAAGGCGAGTACGCCGGACTGCTCGCCATCCGCGAATATCACGCCTCGCGCAACGAATCGCATCGCAACGTTTGTCTGATTCCGCAATCGGCGCATGGAACGAATCCGGCGAGCGCGATCATGGCGGGCTTCCGCGTTGTTCCAGTTGCGACCTTGAAAGATGGCGATATCGATCTGGCCGATCTTCGGGGAAAAGCGGACGAGCACGCGCGCGACCTAGCCGCGCTCATGGTGACTTATCCGAGCACGCACGGCGTTTTCGAAACAACCATCCGGGAGATTTGCGACATCGTGCACTCGCACGGTGGCCAGGTTTACATGGATGGCGCAAACATGAACGCGCAAGTCGGTCTTTGCCGTCCCGGCGATTATGGCGCGGACGTTTGCCATTTGAATTTGCACAAAACGTTTTGCATTCCACACGGCGGCGGCGGCCCGGGCGTCGGGCCGATCGGTGTCGCGAAACATCTCGTTCCGTTTCTGCCGGCGCGGGCGTCATTGAATGAAGATGTCGATCCTAACAAACGCGTTGGTCCTGTCTCCGCGGCGCCATACGGCAGCGCGAGCATCCTCACCATTTCCTCGATGTACATTCGGATGATGGGCGCAACCGGCCTAACGGAAGCGACGAAGATCGCGATTTTGAATGCAAACTACATCGCGAAGCGTCTCGATCCGTATTTCCCGGTCCTGTTCAAAGGCAAACACGGACTCGTCGCCCATGAATGCATTGTCGATCCTCGGCAGTGGAAGAGTGTCGGCATCGAAGTTGAAGACGTGGCGAAACGTTTAATGGACTACGGATTTCACGCGCCGACAATTTCGTGGCCGGTTGCCGGCACGATGATGGTCGAACCGACGGAGAGTGAATCGAAAGATGAGCTCGATCGTTTTTGCGACGCGCTGATGTCGATCCACGCAGAGATCGAAGCAGTCGCGAACGGAAAAGCCGATCGACAAAACAACGTCTTGAAAAACGCACCGCACACGGCGCGGCAAATTGCCTCCGACAAATGGGACCGTCCCTACTCGCGCAAGCAAGCCGCATTTCCCGCGCCTTGGACGCGCGAACACAAATTCTGGCCGGCCGTCGCGCGGATCGACAATGTTTACGGCGATCGGAACTTATTCTGCTCCTGTCCTCCGCTCGAAGAATTCAACGCAGAATAGCTTTCTTTGCAGGTCCAATTCCGCCGCTGTTTGAGAATTCCTTCGCGGTGCAGCGTGGCGGTGCGTGTTCCTAACTCACCCGCGGATTTTGCGGAAATCTTCGACTGAAACCTGAGCGAGATAGTTTTCCTGCTTCGGCCGATTTCGCCGCGTTGGCATGCGGCAATAAACGCCTCACCAAAGTCGTTGGCGCAAGAAAAAGTTTATCCTTCCGGCGCAAGTTCAGGCGTCGCGACGACGCGGCTTGGAACGAGGCGCAGCGCGGTGCCGCCGGTTTCTTCCGCCGGGGCGGCGCCGGTTTCGTGGTACTCGGCGTCCTGGTTGACCTGCCAGAGATCGTAAAGCTTGGTGTCGGCCAGAATATTTTCCGCACACAACATCGCGGTCATCATGGCATGGTCCTGGTTGTTGTACTTGTGCATGCCGTTGCGCCCAACGAGGTGCAGGTTCGGATAACGGTCCTCGATTTCTTCGCGGATCATGGCGACATGGCGCGCGTAATCGTCATCGTAAACCGGATAGGCTTTCTTCTGGCGGACGACGCAGCCGTCGAGAACGTCACCTTCTTTTGCGAGGCCAATCTTAATCAGCTCGCGTTTGCCGAGCTCGATTAATTCTTCGTCTTTGGAATCCCAAAGCCCGTCGTGCTCGAAGCAAAAATATTCGAGGCCATAACATGCCTTGTCGGGATCGGGCACCATTTCCGGCGACCAGGAACGGAAGTTTTGGATGCGGCCCACTTTCACGCTCGGGTCATGGATGTAGATCCAATTGTCATCGAACACGTTTCGCTCTTTGAGAATGAGCATGACGGTGATGAAGTCGCGGTACTTGAGGCTCTCCGCCGCGCGTCTTGTTCGCTCGCTCACTTGGGGCGACAAACCACAAACCAACGCGCGCATTGGAGCCGAGGAAATGACGTGTTCGGCTTCGAGCGTCTGCAAGTTTCCATTTCGATCCTTGAATTGGACGCTCCATGTCGATGCAACATCGTCGTAAGCGCAAGCCGTCACTTTGCAGCCCATCTCGATCTTCCCGCCCATCGCTTTCACTTTCTCCGCGCATGCTTCCCACATCATGCCGGGCCCTTTGCGCGGATAACGAAATGAGTTGATGAGCGTCTTGATCACTTTGGTCCGATCGCCGTTATAGCGCTGGGGCAAAAGCGCGTTTTTGATCGCGCTGCCGAGCGAAAGACCTTTGATGCGCTGCGCCGCCCAATCGGCTGAGATTTCCTTGCAGCTCATGCCCCAGACTTTTTCGGTGTAGCTCTTGAAGAAAGTGTTGAAAAGACGTCTGCCAAATTGGTTGCTCACCCATTCTTCGAAGTTGCGCGGATTGCGCACCGGAAAGAGCCGGGCTTTGAGCCAGGAGAGAACGCAAAGGATCGATTGGAAAATGCCGAGCTTCAGGAGCGCCTCGAACGGTTTGAGCGGGTAGATGAAAAATTTGCCGCCGTAAAAAATGCGCGACGAGCGCGGACGCTGCAACATGTCGTTAGGCAAAATTTCCGTCCACAAGTCTTCGACCGCCTTCGATTTGGAGAAAAAGCGATGGCCACCGATGTCGAAGTGAAAACCTTTGTAGGTGGTCGTGCGCGAAATGCCACCCACGTAAACCGGATCGGCTTCCAGGACCGTCACATCAACCTCGTTCTTGGAAAGCAGGTAGGCGGCGGTCAGTCCCGCCGGTCCAGCTCCGATTATGATCACAGTTGTTTTCATCATTTGCTACGCCACCCAGTTGCCCCGGGTAAAATTCCAGACATACCACCCCTGTACGCTTAACCCAGCGGCGCTGACCAACGCCACTGCCGCCACGCCGAACGCCCGCACCAACACCGGCGGCATGCGAAATTGCCGTAAAAAATGCAGGAGCGCCAGCACGATGAGCGCATGCACGCAAAATTCGTAGCGGAGCATGCTTTCCATTTCCACGCTGGCCACCCCGCTCACTGAAAGGTGATAGATGACGGCGGCGCAGAAATAGAATCCGGCGCGCGTCGTCCATTCGGTCCGCCGGCGAATCGCTGGAAGCAGTTCGCAAAACGCGACCGCGGCAAAAAGCAATGCGCCCAAAGTCATCGACATTTGGCTCGCCTCTGTTGGATTATTCAGGGCCGGAACAAGCCAGCGATAACTCGACGGCTTAAACACCGCGAGGTAATCGGGAACAATGCCCCAGCCGGCCGATTGCGTGAGCATGTAAATATTCCAGTGTCCCCAGCGCAGTTGGCAATAAATGAAGAAGAAGATTGCGCCCAATGTTCCGGCCAGCATCAAACCAATGGCCGGCGCGTATCGACGAAGCCAGGCCCGGGGTTCACGCACACCGCTCCATCCTTTCGCCAAGACGGAGCGCACCACTGGAAAAGCCGCGCACGGGATTCCGACTATTCGGGTTGCCGACATCGCGATCCCATGCAACGCCGCCCACACTTTCGCAGCACGACCCTCTGCGCTGCTCCAATAGATGAAACCCACCAGCGCCATGAGAAAAAGCGACTCGGAATAGCCGGCAATAAGAAAGAAGGCAGCAGGATGGGCGACGATCGATAAAGCGCCAAGAAATTGGAGCGTAGGCGAAAGATTCCACCGTTCGCAAAAGAGAAAGAAATAACTCCAGAAACCCCACGCAGCTGCCTGGGCGGTGACGAGCAGCGCGTTGGCGGTGTCGAAGTGCAGCCCGTAACGAAGCAAAGCAGCGATCGCAGGATAAGCGGGGAAAAAAGCAACATTGGACACTTCCATCATCTTGTGACTTATGGGCGGCACGATCGTTTGGTAGCCGCGGTCAACGATGTTTTCGAACCAGTAACTGTCGTGCTGAATAAGAGTGGAGTACCGATACGAAAGCGGCCCTTCCGGCGCGAGCAGGCAAACCGCCACCGCGATCTGCGCCAGAGTCAGGAGTAATCCGGCAAGCAACGGTTTGAGCGGCGACGGCGAGCGAGTCATGGCGTGGCGAGTGGGAACCGCCGAGGAGATACGAAAGCTTTCAAGATTGCAAGAACTTGCCGGTCCCCATTGAGCGCAGTTCCAGATTGCATCGGTTGGTTGGCTTTAACGGCGAGAGTTTGACGACGGGGTCGCGAGTTTATTCGCTGCAAACTGTTGTAGCCGCTCGCCGCGGCGAGCGTGGCGCCGGGGTACTAATGCAACGCACTCCGGCAGTTGCGCGAGGCCATGTCTACAGCATCTGCAAATACAACTCGTCGAGCTTTTGCACCTGCACGCGCTGGTCGAACTTTTCCGCAACCACTTCGGCCCCATGGCGCGCGATGCGCGAGAGAAGATGCCGGTCTTGCGACGCCTCGAGCAAGGCGCTCGTTAACGCTTCGTGGTCGCGCTCGCGAACTAGAACCCCGCTCACGCCATTCTCGATCGCTTCGGGAATCCCACCATGCCGCGTCGCAAAAACGGGCAACCCGCTCGCCATCGCTTCCAGCATTGAATTTGGAACGCCTTCCTGGTTCCCATCACGACCAGTCTCGCTCGGATGCAAGAAAATATGCGACGCATAAAAAATCTCCCGCAATTTTTCCTGTGAAATAAATCCGGTCAGCGAAATGCGATGGTCGATCTTAAGTTCGCGCGCCAATTCCTGAAGTTCTGCGAGCAACGGGCCGTCTCCGGCGATTGCTAGGGTTGCGTTTGGATATCGCGTGAGAAATCTGGCGAAGGCGCGAAGAGTGACCGGCAGGCCTTTTTTCTCGATCAAACGGCAAGCTTGCACGAATCGCCATTCGCCGTTTTGCGGGAAGTTGCGTTCGCGAAATGGAAATTCATCGAGCGGGATGCCCGTGCGCACGATCTCGATCTTGTTTTCGTCGCAACCAAGATCGACAACCGCGCGTCGCAACGATTCGGAGCGAACCAGCACGCGCTTGACCGCATCGAGCATTTCCTTTGTCGCTTTGCGATAGGCGGGCTTGTCCATGTCCACCAAAACGTCCGCGCCGTGAAACGAAACGACCGTTGGTTTCGGCCAGGCGCGAATGAACGGGAGAAGATGCACCGCGATATGGCCGAAAAAGATGTGCAAAAGCCGCGCATTGGCGCGCTCAAGCGTCCGGGTGAAGGCGCGCAGTTCACTCGATGAAATCTGCCACGGCCTGTTGCGCACTTGTCGAAACCAAAACCGCCGAAGAAAATGGGTGGGCGGCTTGCCGACGAGATGGACCGGCTCAAACGGATAGCGGTCGGCTTGCTCGCGTTTTTGCGCGATCACCACTGGCCGGCACCGCTCCAGCGCAGTGATTTGCCGGTAGATGTGCAGCATCTCCGGCTTTAGAAATGTCGCGCAGTAAAACGCGACAACGGGAGAAGAAGAAACGCTCAACGCCCAACGTTCAACGTTCAACGCTTGGCGCTCAACTTCGAACTTCCAGGAAGATTTTTTTTCGCAGAAGCTCCGAGGTGGATCGAGCGCTCCGCCGCTCGATGCCAAAAGTGGCGGCGAAGCCGCATTATTAGCAACGCCGCAAGGGACTGCGCTCCCACCAGCGACCGCCTAGAACCAGATTTCGAAGAGCTTGATCCCTTTCCATTTCCCCGTGTCCGGGTCGAGGACAACGCTTTGTTCGGCCGTGCCGTATTTGGCGGGCGCGTTCGGGTTGAGCATCTGGAGCGGGTTGCCGCCGCGGACGGCGCGCGGGATCACTCCCTGAACGTTTTTCCTGTAAATCGGCGGAGGCGGCGCTGGTTTCCTTGCGGCGCGTTTTCCGGCGATCGGTGCGACCAAAGTTGGAGGCTCGGCCACGGCGGCGAGTGCCGACATGATTAACAAGCCAAAGGTCAGATACTTTTTCATAATCGATTTTCCCTTCTAGCAGGGGCGCGCAAGTTCTTGCCCGTTACAACGCCTCGGCTCACTATATACGATTCGATGGACTACCTTGAAAAGGCCGCACGTGTTTTGGAAATCGAGATTTTCGAACTCCAGCGGCTCCGTGATCGTTTGAGCGAAAATTTCTCCCACGCTGTTCAGTTAATCAAAGAAGCGGTCGATGCGCGAGGCAAAGTTGTGGTTGTCGGTGTGGGAAAATCGGGGCACATCGGGAGCAAGATCGCGTCCACGCTTACGAGCACCGGATCGCCGGCCGTGGTGCTGGATTCCTCCAATGCTTTGCACGGCGATCTCGGCATGGTGGCCGACGGCGATGTCGTCCTCGCTTTGAGTGCGAGTGGCGAGACGGAGGAATTGTTACGTATCTTGCCGGCGATCGCGCGGTTTCAGGTGAAGATCATCGCCGTCTGCGGCGATCCGAAATCGACTCTCGCCCGAAACGCGCATCTGCTTCTCGATGTCAACATCCAGCAGGAAGCGTGTCCGCTTAATCTCGCGCCCACCTCGAGCACGACGGTCATGCTCGCCTTGGGCGACGCGCTCGCCATGGTGTTGCTGGAGGCGCGCGGGTTTAATAAAGAGGATTTCGCGAGATTTCATCCCGGCGGCATGATCGGGCGCAGCCTCCTCATGCGGGTGCATCAAATCATGCGGCCCCGAGAAGCGATGGCGCTGGTATCGCCCAACGCGCCGATTCGCGAAGTATTGAAGGCGATGACCAGCGTCCGTGCCGGCGCTGCCGTCGTGGCTGGCGAAGATCGGCAATTACTCGGCATTTTCACGCATGGCGATTTTGCGCGGCATTTCCAAAACGACTCGAAAGTCGGCGAACGCCTCGTGGCCGATTTGATGACGCTCAATCCGGTGACCGTGCATCAAGACAAACTCGCCGTGGAAGTCCTCAACTTGCTCGAACGCCACCGCATCGATGATCTAATCGTGGTCGATGACAACAAAGTGCCGGTTGGAATCGTCGATTCACAGGATCTAACACGGCTCAAGTTGCTGTAGTTACTGCTCAGCATCGTCTGGGTAGCGCACGCGTCTCGCATGGTGGCGATCGCGTCCTCGCGAACTTTTTTCTCTCGTTCTTCATTCTCAACGGGTGCGGAGCTCGAAAGGGAAGTTCGTTTGGGCGAGACGCCAAAACCAGCAAGCGAGACGCGTGCGCTACCCGGACACAGTTGCGCTAGCGCCGCGTGCGTGGAACAGTCCGCCTCTTTTCACTAGTCACTTATCACTCCTCACTTTTCTTTCCCATGGCCGCAGCCAACGATCTCCGCAAAGGAATGGCGATTAAGTACAACGGTAACACCGCCATTGTGCTCGAGGTGCATCATCGCACGCCGGGAAATTTGCGCGCGTTCGTACAGGCGATCATCCGTTACATCAACACCGGCAAGAGCGCCGATGTCCGCTTTGGCTCAACCGACAAAGTGGAGTTGGTCGATATCGAGCGAAAACAACTCGAATTCAGCTACAAAGATCACAACGGTTATCATTTCATGGACCCCGAAACGTATGACACAGTCACGTTGCAGGAGAATCTGATCGGCGCTGCCAAAGATTATCTTGTCGAAAATCTCTCGGTGCAGGTTCTCTATGCGCAAGGCAAACCGGTGCAGATTGAATTGCCTGCCTCCGTGAACCTCAAAATTGTCGAGTCAGCGGAGGGCCTGCGCGGCGACACTGCCAGCAACGTCACCAAACCGGCCGTGCTCGAAACCGGCAAAACAATCAACGTCCCGCTCTTCATCAAGGAAGGCGAAACGGTCAAGATCGACACCCGCACCGGCGCTTACATGGGCCGGGCGTAGAACAATGTCACACTGCTGGAGGAAGGTGGATCGCGCGCTCCGCCGCGCGATGTTTAAGTGTGGCACCAAAGGCGCATTAATTTTTAGCATCCAGCAAGGGACTGCTCGATCCACCCTTAGTCGGAGGCAAGCGACGCGCCCGCAGTCGTCCGCGCCATCCGCGGTTAAGACCCGCAATTTCAATTTGTCTTTTCCAAATCTGCGCCAATCTGCGTAATCTGCGGATAAGTTTTGGCGACGAATCGAAGATCGACCAGGCATCGCGGGCGCAAATCAAGCCGTCGCGTTAAGATTGTTCGTCATGTCGCGCTGCCGACGCGAGCAGTTCCCGCGCCCGATTCGTTCATGGTGCCGACGCGCTGGGTGAAATTTATCTTCGCGATTTTTTTGTTGCCCGTCTGTGCAATTCTCACGCAGACATTTTTCACTGCCTTCGCGCGCGCGGCCGTGACGCAACGCCTTTGGGCCGGCGAAGAATTTTGGTTCTTCTCGTTAGGCGCGGTTCTGTGGCTTATCGCCTTCTTCGGTTTGCCACGCCCGATGCTCATTTATGTTTTCGGACACGAGCTCACCCATGCACTTTGGGTATTGCTGATGGGCGGACGCGTTAGCCGATTTCGTGTCGGTCGCGAAGGCGGACATGTGCTGACGAACCGAAACAATTTCTGGATTGCACTCGCGCCCTATTTTTTCCCTCTCTACAGCATTCTTGCAATCGTCGCTTTTGGCGTGCTCAGTCTGTTTCTGAATATGCAGCCGTATGGACAGGTGCTCTATGCCGTGATCGGCGCGACGTGGGCGTTCCATTTCACATTCACGTGCTGGATGATCCCGAAGAGCCAGACGGACCTGAGCGATCACGGCACATTTTTCTCGCTTGTGGTCATCTGCCTGATGAACCTGATGCTGCTGAGCGCGATGCTCGTGCTCGCGTCACCACAAATCACCTTTGCCGCTTTTGGCGCCGATTTGGTCACGAACATCGGCAACTTTACGAGTTGGATTGTCGATCTTGGTGAGCGCATCAGTCGAGGCGCGCGGTATCTCTGATGGAGGGCGCGTGTCCCTCCAGTTAAAGATTTGTAATCACTGCAAAGGGCAGGATCGATATCGCGTCAGCGACATTTAAACGGGGATGGTCGATTTTCACTTCGCGACCGGTGAAAATTTCGCGCACGTTCTCAGGCGCAAGATTCTCGGGAAGATCAACAACGGTATCTTTCCAGCGCTCGGCAATTGGCGGGAAACCGATGCGGGAAGAAAGCCGCGGCGCAATCACGACAATCCATTCGTTATTCAATTGCCGCGCGAAACTGATGCAGCACTCGGCAAATGTTCCATTCGCGGCGATCGGCAAATAATTTCCGCGCTGGAAAAGATCGACATGTTCGCGGCGAAATTGCAGGACTCGCTGCGTCAAAAACATTTTAATACGGCCATCCGGCCAAGTTTGCAGAAGTTCTTCCGGGTTTGCTTTTCCAATGGTCCCGAGCATCTCGCGACGATGTCTGTAATCGACCGGCCGCCGATTATCCGGATCGACCAGCCAGAACTCCCAAATCTCATTGCCTTGATAAATATCGGGCACCCCCGCCGATGTCAGCTTGAGCAGCGTTTGCGTGAGCGAATTGATCGCGCCGAGTCGCGCGATCTCTTCCAGCACAGGAAGGAAATTCGGGAGGAATTTGTTCTTCGCTGACGCTTCCAGGGTTTTCGCGACGAAGTCGCGCATCGCTCCGAGCCAATCTTCGTTCGGTCGAATCCAGCTCGTGTTCAGCTTCGCCTCGTTCAACGCTTTCGCCATGTACTCTTGAATGCGCGCGACATATTCCGCGCTGGCAGTTTGCTCAGCTTGACCGCGCGCGTTAACCGGCCAGGTGCCGAGCAAAGTTTGATAGAGCAGATATTCCTCGTTCGGGTCCGGCGCCTGCGCCTCGTCGATTGTTCGCTTCCATTTGCGATTCAGGAGACGCCAGCGTTGAATCGAGCGCCGCCAGAGTTGCGGCACTTCGGAAATCGCCACCATGCGCGCGCGCACATCTTCGCTGCGCTTGGTGTCGTGCGTAGAAGTGGCCAGCAATGTCGCCGGCCAATTGCGTTGCCGATCCAGATTGCGCTCATGAAACGCATCGAGGCCGATTCCAAATTGCTGCGGCTCGCCGCCCACTTCGTTGAGTGCAGCCAGCCGATTGTAAATGTAAAACACGGTGTCCTCGAGTCCTTTGGCCATGATCGGCCCCGTGGCTTGCTGAAACTTGAGCACAAAATGTGTGTGCGCGTCGCGCGCGTCGTCATCGAGATTTTCCGGAAACCGGAAGAGCAAAATATCGCGCAGAAAATTAAAGACCGATTCTTCAATTGCAGGATTCCGGCGCTTGGCTGCAGCGACGGCGCGCTCGACTACTTGTCGATCCTCGTCGCTCACCGGCCGTCCCGGCGCGAGGTACGTTCGATAAACGGGAAAGCAGGCAATCGTCTCACGGACGGCGCGCGCGAGCGCTTCGAGCGTGAAATCGCGATACCAGCGGTTTTGCTCGGAAAGCCGATCGACCATGTTGCCGAGAACATTGACGTCGTTGGCGAGCGCCAATCGCATCACGAGCAGCTTCTTCGCATAGGCGAGATGCCCGAAATGCAGAGAGTGACCGAGAAAACGATGGAACGTCTTTGTCATCTCCGTTTCGGCTGAAGAATCGACCAGCAGTTGAGCCACCTGATTCGCGAAATCGTAGCCGGTCGTGCCGTGCACCGGCCAATCTTTCCGCAGCCTCTCACCGCCCGTGAGAATTTTCTCCACGATCATGTACACGGCGCGGCCATCCTTCGGCAACGCCATCCCCAGCGCCTCCGCCCAGCGCCGCTGCAATTTTTCGAAATATTCCTGCGGCAGATAAAGACCATCTGGATGATCGATGCGTACTCCGGCGACGGCGCCGGCGCGGACAAGATCGAGCAGAAGTTTATGCGCCTCGTCAAAAACTTCCGGCAATTCCATCCGAATCGCGGCGAGATCATTGACGTCAAAAAACCGGCGATAATTAATTTCTTCCGCGGCAACTCGCCAGAACGCCAGCCGGTAGGACTGCGCGTTGAGCAACTCATCGAGTGCGTCAAAGCTGCGTGCGTCCCCCGGTTTGCCGTTGATTTGCCGCAGCGCGTTTTCGATTGCCTGTTGCACTTCCGGCGCCTCCTCGCAACGGCGTTCCAGACGGCGCTTGACGATTTCCTTCTCGCGGACGCGCTCCGCGATGCGCCGTGGATCGGTTTCAGTGTGCCTCGGCAAATACTCGAGCGCGGTCACGATGCTTTGGAGCTCCGCATAAAAATCTTGATCCTTGTATTCGGCCAGATTTTGCAGCGCGATTTTCAAAATGTATCGATAAGTGCCCGGCGCGATCGGCAGCTTGCGATCGTAGTAGCTAAGATAAAAAGCGCCCTCCCCAAACCGAACGCGCAGCTCGCCCCGTTCGAGCACGCGTCCGTATTGATCGCTTAAAATGGGCAGCAGAACTTTGTCGCGCAGGTCCGACTTGAGCGGACGCCAGTCGATATCGAAGTAGGGCGCGTACATCGAGCTGGGCCCATTTTCGAGCACATCCATCCACCATTGATTGAGCGGCTCGGCGATGCCCATGTGGTTGGGCACGAAATCGAGCACCTGTCCCATCTGGTGCGCGTGCAACTCGGCCACCCACGCGTCATACTCTTCGCGCGAACCGATCGCGGCGTTTAGCTTGTTATGATCGGTAATCTCGTAGCCGTGCAAACTTTCCGCGCGCGCTTGAAAATAAGGCGACGCGTAGGCGTCGCTCACGCCGAGCGCGTGCAAGTACGGCACGATTTCGCGCGCCTGCGCAAAAGTAAACTGCCGGTTAAATTGCAACCGGTACGTGCAACTGGGAATGCGCGGATGAATTGTCTTCAACGAATTTGATGATAGTGGAAGAAAACGTTCAGCGTCCAACGCTCAACTCCGAAAGCTTTCGCGGACAGGCCATCCAGCGTCCAACGAAGGAATCGTCTCGCGGGTCAATTCGACGTTCGATGTTGGGCGTTCGGCGCTTTCAGCTACATCTTTTCCGGCACTTTGATTCCGAGTAGCTCCAGCCCGCCCTGCAAAATTCGCCCGGTGAGATCGCACAGCGCGAGCCGCGAACTGCGCGCGGGCTCTTCCGATTTCAAGACCGGGCACGCTTCGTAAAACGTGTGGAAGTTGTTGGCCAGCTCGAACAAGTAGTTCGCCAGAATGTTCGGTCGAAAATCATTCAGCACGTGCGGGACGACCTCCGAAAATTGGCAAAGGCGCTTCGCGAGGTTGATCTCCGCTGACTCGGCAACAACCAACTTGTCGATCTTTGTTTGTGTCTCGCCGGCTTTGCGAAAGATCGAGCGAACCCGCACGTAAGCGTTTTGCAAATAGGGCGCGGTATTCCCTTGGAGCGACAACATTTTGTCCCAGGAAAAAACGTAATCGGTCATCCGGTATTGCGAGAGATCGGCGTACTTGACCGCGCCGATGCCGATCTTTTGCGCGATGTCGATCTTCTCCGCGCCGCTCAAGTCCGGATTTTTTTCCTCGACGATTTTGCGCGCGCGCGCGCAAGCTTCATCGAGAACTTCGCGCAACGGCACATTGTCCCCCGAACGCGTTTTCATCAGCTTCCGATTTTCGCCCAGGATGCTGCCATGGGTGATGTGGCGGAAGTCGGCTTTGTAACCTTCGCGTCGCGCAATCTCGAAGATTTGTTTGAAATGCAAAATCTGTGGCGCGCCAGTCACGATCCAGATCGTGTCGGCCTTTAAATCGTTGATGCGATAATCCACCGTCGCGATGTCCGTGGTGGCGTAATTGTAGCCGCCATCGCGTTTCCGAATGATGCACGGCTTGTCTGCCAGCTCGGGAATATCGCGAAAGAAAACGCAGACCGCGCCTTCGCTGATTTCCGCCAGGCCGGATTTCAGCAAACGTTCGACTACTTCCGCGAGCCGATCGTTGTAAAAACTTTCACCGCGCTGGATGTCGTAGTGAATATCGAGAAGTTCGTAGGCGCGCTCGAAATCTCCCATCGACAAATCGACGCACTGTTTCCAGATCGATAAATTTTCCGCGTCGCCCGATTGCATTTTGACCAATTCCTGGCGACATGCCTCGCGCACCGTGGGATCTTTTGCCGACCTTTCGTTGGTCTCTTTATAGATGCGGACCAACTCGGCGATCGGATCGCGCTTGAGTGATTGTTGATCGAGCAGATTCTTCCAGCCGTAAATCACCATGCCAAACTGCGTGCCCCAATCGCCGATGTGATTGTCGCGGATGGCTTGGTGGCCGAGGAATTGCGCGATGCGCGCCAGCGCGTCGCCAAGCACGGTGCTGCGGATGTGACCGACGTGCATCGGCTTCGCCACATTGGGCGAACCGAAGTCGATCACGATCCTTCTTGGCGATTTTGTCTTCGTAACACCGAGCCGTTCATCTTGCAGAAGCTCAGCCGCTTTCTCTGCGACAGCCTCGGCGCGCAACGTGAAATTGATGAAGCCCGCGCCCGCGACCGTCGGCGGTTCGCAAATATCGTCAACATCGACTTGTTCCAGAATTTTCTCGGCGAGCTTTCTCGGATTTTCTCCGCGTTGTTTGCCGAGGAGAAGCGCGGCGTTGGTTTGATAATCGCCGAAACGCGCGTCGCTTGCCGGCGTCAACTCACCGGCGTTTGGCAAGCCGGCTTTCGCGAGTGCGTCACCTAATTTCTTTGCGAGAAGTATTTGGAACGTCTCCATGAATTGCTAAGCCAGGGAATTGTAGTCGCTTCGCTGTGCGAAGCGAGAAGGTGGATCGAGCAGTCGCTGCTCGCTGTTAAATTTGGCGGTGAAGCCGCATTTGTTTGGCATCGCCCGCGGAGCGGTCGATCCACCTATCTAGCCCCACCGCACAGGGCGACGGCTACAGTTCTTTGAAGCGCGAAGGCCGCTTATTTTTGCGGCCGGTCGCGAAAGATCGACAAAATCTCCTCGCCTGATTGGGCCTCCGCCAGACTCTCGCGGGTGGCGCGATCATTCAAAAACTTCGCGATCGAAGCCAGCGTGCGCAAATGGGTCTGAAATTGATTTTTCGGCACGATAAAAAGGACGACAAATTTCACGGGCGCATTATCGAGCGCGTCGAACTCAATACCGGTTGTCGATCTTCCAAAGGCCGCGACCACTTCCTCGAGCCGGTCCGACGAACAATGCGGAATGGCAATGCCGAAGCCGATGCCGGTGCTCATCGTTTCCTCGCGCTGCTTGAGCGAGGCGAGAATGCTCTCGCGGTCCGCGGTCTTGATTTTGCCCAGTCCGACGAGCAGATCGATCAACTCCACAATCGCGGGCCAACGCTCCATCGCCTTCATCTCCGGGATGATTTGCTCGGCAGAGAGTAGGCTGGCCAACGACATGCAAAATCCCCCGTGGGAGCGCAAGCTTAACGTCCGCATCTGGGTTGACAAGCGTGTTTTGGCTGAGAGCGGTCGCCTGACTTATTTGTCTTTCATGCGCATCCGACGAAAATCCTACGGACGGCTGACTTCGGCTCTGCTCCGTGCAGGCTCCAATCCGTCCCTACCTGACGAATGAAGGATCACACTTTCACTCTCGGAATCGAGGAGGAATTCGCGATTGTCGATCCAAAAACGCGGGAGCTGCGTTCGCATATTCAGGAGATTCTCGAAGGCGGAAAAGTTATGCTTAAAGAGCAGATCAAGCCGGAGATGCACCAATCGGTGGTCGAGCTCGGCACCCAAATCTGCCAGTCGATTGTCGAGGCCCGGGCCCATGTTACCGATTTGCGCAGCAAGCTCGCGGGACTTGCGGGACATAGCGGATTAAAGATCGCGTCAGTCGGCACGCACCCTTTTTCGCATTGGCGCGATCAACTCATCACTCAAGGCGAGCGCTATCAGGAAATCGTCAAGGACATGCAGCAACTCGCGCGCGCGAATCTTATTTTTGGCCTGCACGTGCACGTCGGCATTCCCAATCGCGAAACCGCGATTCACGTCATGAATCAGGCGCGCTATTTTCTGCCGCACATCTACGCGCTCTCGGTCAACTCGCCATTCTGGGTCGGCCGCAACACCGGCTTGAAAGGATATCGCCTGAAAGTTTTTGAGCGTTTTCCGCGCACCGGCATTCCAGACGCGTTCGAAAGCCTTTCCGAGTACGAAGATTACTGCAAGCTGCTGGTCAAAACGGGTTGCGTCGATAACGCCAAGAAAATCTGGTGGGACATCCGGCTCCATCCGTTCTTCGACACGCTGGAGGTGCGCGTGTGCGATGCGCAATCGCGTGTAAACGACACGCTCGCGATCGCGGCGCTGATTCAGGCCGTGATCGTCAAGCTGCACAAATTGCAGTGGCAAAACATGAGCTTTCGCATTTATCGACGCCGTCTGATTGATGAAAATCGCTGGCGCGCCTCGCGCTATGGCATCGACGGCAAACTGATCGATTTCGGAAAGGAAACCGAAGTTGAAACACGCAGTCTGCTAAATGAACTGCTTGAGTTTATTTCAACCGAGGTGAACGAGCTCGGCGGCAAAAATGAAATCGCACACGTCGAGCGCATCATGCGCGAAGGCACCGGCGCGGATCGACAACTTGCGGCGTGGGAGCGCACGCAGGATATGAAGGCGGTTGTCGATCAAATCGTCGCGGAAACTTACGAAGGCCTGAATGTGGAAGTCAGGCATGCCGGCTGATTTGGACTTTGGCGACATCAATGTGCTTTAGCTGAAGCTTCGACAAGTCGGTTCGTGATTTTCCGCTCTCCCCCAACCTTCGTTTGGAAGGCGACATGACGGTTAGCGGCTGCCGCTGACTTGACGCGGACGAAGTGAGCGTAGGCGCTGTTTTCTACCCAAGACACCTTGTCGCTGGCGACCGCAGTCCAGTAGAGATGTCCAGAATGACGCCAGCAATCGAGAATGATCCCGGTGTTGAATGCCTGTCCTTTGGCCGTGACTACGACGCAATTGCTCTCTTGCCAGGTGCCGGCTTGCGCTTCACCCCAACGCAGTTCAAGGCTCGTGAGCTTCAATGTATCGAGAGTGACGAGCAGGTCCTCCGCCCATTGGAAACAGAGACCGCGCTTTCTGATTCCATTATTGACGAGAAAATTATTGAAAAGAGGCGGCCATACTACGCGGTAATCGCGTCTAAGTTGGCCCGCGGCGTTGTAAACGCACGCTGCCACTCGCGCCGCTTCGTCTGCATGCACACGGGGTGAAAGCGCAGCGATGTGGTTCATCAGGGCCCGTGCTGCCGCGGAATCACTACTCGCCACTTGCAACACGCTGGTGCGCTGTTGCTGGTCGGCCCGGGCGCTGATCCACGGCGTGAAAATGGCAACGGCAAAGGCAGACGGAAGGACCAATCGACGACAAACGCGACAACAGATCGCGAGTTGTTGAGGAGAAGGCAAAGTGTTCATGACTTCTCTAAATAACCTAACCGTTCCGACCGTGCATACATCGTTCGAAAGTAGAGCGGCTACCGGCTGCATGCCGTGTTGAAAATGAGCGATTGTTAAACTTCGCTTTAGATTAAAGTCAGTTTGCCCGTGCCTGACTTCCGCGTAAAACTGAGCACTTCGAAATGCCTGACCGCCTCATCACCGACATGATCGACGCCGAGCTCGTACCGGGAGCACGCAATGCCATACAGGTTTGCCTTCGACTTCAACCGGAGGAGCGGATCACGATCATTACCGACGAGGCGACTTCCGAGATCGCCGCAGCGTTGCAAGCCGAAGTCGAGGAGATTGGTTCCAAGCATGCGCTCTTTGTTTTGGAAAACTATGCACACCGCCCCCTGACCGCGATGCCGCGAGTCATTCTCGATGATCTCGCGCAGTCGCAAGTGTCGATCTTCGCCGCTCGACCGCAGCCGGGGGAGCTGACCTCGCGCATGCAGGTGAGCGACATCGTAAACAAACAGCACATTCGCCACGGTCATATGGTCAACATCACGCCGCAGATCATGCGTGAAGGAATGCGCGCCGATTTTCGGGCGGTCGATGCGTTGAGTCAGCGATTGATCGAACGCGCACGTCATGCCGAACGCATCACCTGTCGCACCCCGCGGGGCACCGATTTCGAAGCAGAGTTTTCGCCGAAACTGAAATGGCTCAAAACGAGCGGCATCATCATGCCGGAGAAGTGGGGCAATCTGCCCGGCGGAGAAATCTTCACCTCACCGGCAAACAGCAACGGCACATTCGTAGTCGACGGGGTGGTCGGCGATTACCTCTGCAGCAAGTACGGCGACCTGCACGACACGCCGCTCACGGCCGAGGTGAAGAACAATCGTATTGTCGATCTTCATTGCGATCACAAGGAGTTGCTCGAAGATTTTCGCGCTTACACGAGCATCGACAAAAACAGCAACCGCGTCGGCGAATTCGCCATCGGCACGAATACCGCCTGCACCCACGTCATCGGCAACATTTTACAGGACGAAAAAATTCCCGGCGTCCACATCGCCTTCGGTCATCCTTATGCCGAGCACACCGGCGCGAATTGGGTTTCCAAAACTCACATCGACTGCGTCGGCCGCGACTTCGACATCTGGTTCGATGGCGAGCAGGTGATGGAGTGCGGCAAGTTTTTGGTGTAGGTGGATCGAGCAGTCTCTTACTCGATGCCAAAAAAGTGCGCCGTCGGCGCCAATTTTAACATCGCCCGCGGAGCGGCCGATCCACCAGCTTTGTGAATGTTTTCGCTCGTGAGTTTCACGCAAAAGCAGGAGGAATAAGTCGGACGGCTCGGAGAGCCGTCCCTTCCCGACATGGATCCACAATTGCGTTCCGCCTTTAACGCTGATTTCACGTCAGAAAAATATTCGGCGCTTTTGCGCTGCGTGAATGAGACGGAAAAGTGGCCGGCGGATTTCCGGATTTCGGAGACGCCGATCTTCTTGACGGACGCGTTCACGGATGAAGTGACACGCGCGGCAAAGGGGATTGTCGATCTTGTCCGCACGCCGGAGTTTTCTCGGCATTCTGCGTCAGCGATCCCGAAAGGGTTGGAAGTTCCCAATGAATCGACGCATCCGAATTTTCTCGTGATCGATTTCGGAATTTGCTCGGAGGGCGGTCGGCTCGTGCCCCGTTTAATCGAGCTGCAAGCGTTCCCGAGCTTGTTCGGGTTTCAGCTGCTGATTCTGCATTGTATGCGCAAAGCGTATCCGGCGATTCCGCGAAACTGGACGTCATCGTTCGGCGGAATGAAGGATGAGGCCTACCTCAAGCTGTTGCGACGCACGATCGTGGCCGATGCCGAGTCGGAAAATGTGATTCTGCTCGAGATCGAGCCGGAAAAACAAAAAACGCGAATCGATTTCGCCTGCACCGAAACACTGCTCGGCATCCGCCCGGTTTGCTTAACGAAAATCAAGAAACGCGGACGACAATTATTTTATCAGCGCGATGGACGCGAAGTGCGGATCGAGCGGATTTACAATCGCGTCATCTTCGATGAGTTGCTGAAACGACCGGAGTTGGGCATCGGTTTCGGTTTTCAAGACGATCTCCATGTCACGTGGGTCGGTCATCCGAATTGGTATTTTCGGATCAGTAAACATTCGCTGCCATTTTTGAAAACGGAGCACACCTCCCCGGCATTTTTCGCGGATCAATTTCCGTTTGACGACCAAATCGACAATTACGTTTTGAAACCGCTCTACTCATTCGCGGGACTAGGCGTGGACATGGAACCGGCGCGGGCAAAGCTCGCCGCGCTTGAAAATCCGCACGAATGGATTCTGCAGAAAAAAGTGGACTACGCCGCGTTCGTTCCGACGACAGACGGTCCGCACTCGAAAGCGGAAATCCGAATGATGTTTATCTGGCCGGAAAATGATGAGCCGGTGCTGGTCAACAATCTCGTGCGTATGAGCCAGGGCAAGATGATGGGCGTCGATTTCAACAAAGACAAAACCTGGGTCGGCTCCAACATCGCGCTGCACCAGAGTTAACCGCGGATTACTCGGATGAATCTGTAGGCGAGGCGGTTCGCTTTTCGCAGGACTCCGTTATCGCAACCGCCTCAGCCGAAGTGCGCACCGGCACGATTTCGAATTCCATCAAATCGTTCCAATTGTCGATCCACCTATGGAATAATGCGACATCCTCAGTCTGCATTAACTGCCAGCAAATCTTGAAGTCGTGATCGATCCAACTGGAAATGTATTTAAGGCCGTCGGGCATCATCCGCCCTTTCTCGCGAAATCGGCGATAAATTTCCGGCGCGGCGCCTTCTTTGAAACGCTCGACCACCATGTAAAGCATGTTTGCGTTTTCTATAGTGGCGGGCGTGTCGCCCGCAATCTTTCAATTCCGCAGCCGACACGCCTCTACATTTATTTCAGCTCTTCGTTCGTTTCGGCGAAGGCGTTGACGGCGAATTCCAAATCTTCGCGGGAATGGGCGGCCGAGACTTGGGTCCGGACACGCGCGGCGCCGCGTGGGACGACCGGATAAAAAAAGCCGATGACGTAAACACCTTTCTCGAGCATGCGCGCGGCGAACTTTTGCGATTTGGCGGCGTCTCCGATCATGATCGGGACGATCGGATGCGTGCCCGGTTTGATCGTTAGGCCGCGCTCGGTCAGGGCGGCGCGAAAATATCGAGTGTTCGCTTCGAGCTTGTCGCGCAACTCGGTTGATGCGCTGAGTAACTCGATCGCTTTCAACGACGCCGCGACCACGGGCGGGGCGATCGTGTTGGAAAATAAATACGGTCGCGAGCGTTGCCGCAAAAGATCGACAATCGCTTTGTGGCCACTGGTGTAACCGCCGCTGGCGCCGCCGAGTGCTTTGCCGAGCGTGCCGGTCATGATGTCGATCTTGCCCATCACGCCGCAATGCTCGTGCGTGCCGCGCCCCGTTCTGCCGAGAAATCCAGCGGCATGCGCGTCGTCGATCATGGTGAGCGCGTTGTATTTTTCGGCGAGCTCGCAAGTGGCTTTCAAGTTCGCGATCGTGCCGTCCATCGAGAAACACCCGTCGGTCGCGATTAATCGGAAACGTGCATCTTTCGCGGCAGTCAGTTGCGCTTCGAGATCGAACATGTCGTTGTGCTTGTAACGAAAGCGCTGCGCTTTGCAGAGACGGATGCCGTCGATGATGCTGGCGTGATTCAGTTCGTCACTGATCACGGCGTCTTTGTCGGCGAGCAGCGTTTCGAAGAGACCGCCATTCGCGTCGAAGCATGACGGATAAAGAATCGTGTCCTCGGTGCCGAGAAATTTCGTGAGTGCGGCTTCGAGTTCTTTATGAATGTCTTGGGTTCCGCAAATGAAACGCACGCTCGCCATGCCGAAACCGTGCGTGTCGAGCGCTTTCTTTGCTGCGGCGATGAGCGCCGGATGATCGGCCAGGCCGAGATAATTGTTCGCGCACATGTTGAGCACGCGTTTGCCACCGGCCACGGCGATGTGCGCATCTTGTGGCGAAGTGATGATGCGCTCGGTTTTGAAAAGGCCTTGCGATTTTATTTCATCGAGCGTTTCCAAAAGCTGCTTTTCAAATTCGGCGAGCATAGAATCCACAGATTACACAGATTTCGCAGAGCGGAAAAGGAACACAAAGCCGCAGAATGGAGCCGTTGGGAAGCGAGCAACATGGACGGGCAGCCCGAAGGGCCAGCGAATGGGAGTTGGCGAGTCATTACAGATTTTCGCAGATTAGGAAAAATCAACCTGGAAACTAGGAAGCCAGAAAAAGAAGACCGAGCCACAGATTTACACGGATCAAACAGAGATAAGACTGGAGTTGCAGGCGCTCGATATCTGCGAAAATCCGTGTTCATCTGTGGCGAAATTTCTTTGAAAAAGCTCTTGCAGGGGTTTGTGAATAACTGTTAATAACTTTCCCGATCTCAATTGCGTAGCTTCCCCCTAGTACTTTTTTCGCTGACCACGTTCGCCGCACTTTTTCTGAGTGCTTGCGGGACGACCCGGCGCGCCTTGCCGCAATATGAACCGCCGCTGGCCAGGAGCGATTTTCAAACTGTCCGCACAACCGCTTACACGCACACCGAATCGGACCATCGCGAATTCACCAATCACAACGCGCTCGGCGGGGAATTGCACGCGGCCGGCCCGCCGATTCATCGAGCGGAGAACATTGTGCGCGCGATTCCAGTTGATGCGATGGAAGATGTCGGAGTCCGGCGCGTCTCGAACTCGGGCGCGACGCTTGAACCATTCTCGATCGATGGAACCAGGACAACCACGCGTGTGACCACGACAACGCGCATTACGAAAACCACACGCGGTGTAAAGCGTGCCATCGCAGTTGCGAAGCCACCGCCAATCGGCAGCGCTGCGGCTGACTGGTCACGCTGGCCTGTGGGCACGACATTCCGGTTGCTCTCAACCGGGCAAATGTATCGGGTCGATGATTACGGCTGGGCGTTGTCCGGTCGCAATACGATCGATCTTTACATGGCAAATTCACGCGACATGAACACGTGGGGTGCCCGTCAAGAGACCATCCAGATCCTGCAATGGGGCGATCGGCAACAAAGTTTGCAGTTCCTGCAGTCGCATCAGGATTACAAACACATCCGCCGCATGGTGTTGGAATTGGAAGGCAACCAGCGGCAAGCGGCGGCGTTGCAGTAGTTGGGTAGCGCAGGCGTCTCGCCTGCTGGCTCCAGCGTCCCCCTGACGCAAACTTCACTGTTTTCCAACCGGCTTCGTTATTTGTGATCGCTGAAATAAAGTTCATCTCGGCGAGGACGCCGAGATCAGCACGCGAGACGCGTGCGCTACCCAACCGGTGTGAATCAGCGTCGGCCGTTCATCATCGATCAGGAACTGACTGAACGTAATCCCATATAGCTTCGCCACCCTCGAGATCCGATAAATCCCTCCGACGATGGCCATCCACGTAAGCCGCGGTGGAAAATTTAGCGCTCGCTCCAATCGAGGACGATTTTGCCGGAGTTACCGGATTTCATGAGCTCGATTCCTTCGCGAAACGCGCGGAATGGGAAGCGATGGGTGATGACCGGGGTAATGTCGAGGCCGGACTGGATGAGCGCGGTCATTTTATACCAAGTTTCGTACATCTCGCGGCCGTAAATTCCTTTGATGGTGAGCGCGCTAAAGACAACGGTGTTCCAATCGATGGCGGCGCTGCCGGGCATGATGCCAAGCAGCACGATTTTGCCGCCGTGAAACATGTTCGGCAGGATGTCGATGAAAGCTTTCGGGCTGCCGGACATTTCGAGCGCGATATCGAATCCTTCTTTCATGCCGAGCTTTTCCATCGCATCGGCGAGTTTTTCGGTGCGCACGTCGAGTGCGAGGGTGACGCCCATTTTGCGCGCGAGATCGAGGCGATAGGGATTAATGTCGGTGATGACGACGTGACGCGCGCCGGCTTGTTTGCAAATCGGCACGGCCATGCAACCGATCGGGCCGGCGCCGGTAATGAGCACGTCTTCGCCGACGAGATCGAACGAGAGCGCAGTATGGACGGCGTTGCCGAGCGGATCGAAACAGGAAAGCACGTCGAGCGGGATGGAGGGATCGGGATGCCAGCAGTTTAAT
>Ga0184619_10000046_pt1 | contig 36284 bp, 30 predicted proteins | sample PLM0_60_b1_FD_133146 | JGI IMG/M metagenome (GOLD analysis project Ga0184619, IMG submission 133146) | Groundwater sediment microbial communities from an aquifer in East River, Colorado, USA - PLM0_60_b1 | ecosystem: Environmental > Terrestrial > Soil > Riparian zone | place: USA: East River...
CCCATGTCGAGCATTCGATCGGCTTCATCGAGCACCAGCACTTCAAGATCGTCGAAAACGACGTTCTGCCTCTCCATGTGATCCAGCAGGCGCCCTGGAGTTGCAACGACGACATCCACTCCGGCGCGAAGAGCCTTTGACTGGGGCTCGATGCCGACGCCGCCGAAAATTGGGACGACACGGAGGCTCGTGTACTTGCCGTACTTGCGGAAGCTCTCTTCGACTTGCGCCGCGAGCTCGCGGGTTGGCGTGAGAATCAGAACTCGCACGCGATGAAGCGGCGCCCCTTTGTCATCAGTGATCGGAGCGCTGATGAGATTGTGAACGATGGGAAGCGTGAATCCGGCCGTCTTCCCCGTTCCCGTCTGGGCAAGACCAATCAGATCCCGACCTTCCATCGCCAGTGGGATTGCCTGCTGCTGGATCGGCGTCGGATGCGTGTATCCCGCATCGAGTACGGCGTGCAGAACTTCGGGCGCAAGATCGAGCTCCGCAAAGGAGACGCCCGCGTTGATAGTCTCTTCAATCATTTAGATGGAATATACCCACGCAGAAGCGCGATCACGGCGTCGTTCACTTCCTCCGGGGTTTCCTCTGGTATGATGTGCCCTGCGCCTTCGATCTCACGGAGCACGATTCCAGGAATGAGACGCTCGTAGAGTGCCAGCCCTTCCGGCGGTATCAGATGGTCACGGCTCCCCCACATTCCGAGGGCTGGGAGGCGAACGGTCGACAGCTTTCTGGTGCGTGCCGCGCTCCAGTCATATGAGTGCAGCAACTGGGTCAATGCGAGTGATGACTCCGGGAACTGGGTCTGAGCCCAGTACTGGTCCACGTCCTCCTCAGTGAACCTGCCGCGACGCCCATACACGCGCATCAACGCAACCTTTACGACCGTACGCGGCCTCACGCGCCGAATGAGTGGCTTGAGAAACGACGGAGTGAGCGACCGGTACAGCCACATCAGCGGCACACCACTCAATCCCACGGGCGACAACAAAGCCAGTGACCGTGCTCGCTCCGGATGCCTGGACACGAAGTGATAGAGCAGGGTCGCGCCCATCGAATGACCGACCAGCGCTGGCTTATCGAGCTCGAGCGCGTTGAGGATCTCTTCGAGGTGATCGACGAGCGACTCCAGCGAGTACTCTGCTGCGCCGACTGGCTTGAAAGAGAGACCGTGGCCTTTGAGATCGACGGCGATTGCTCGGAAGCCGGCGTTGGCGACCACTCGCAGATTCCGCCGAAACACATAGACCGGGCAGCCCCAGCCAGGGACGAATAGAACGGGAGGGGCGGCGGAGCTTCCTGTTTCAACGACGCGTACTTTTATTCCGGAACGGAGCCGCGGATAGGACACGCGGTAGGCGGGGTCGCCCGCGGGAAACATCTCGCCGGGACTCAAGCGGCCACGGCGAACGGGTCTGCTCATCGGATCAGATCAATTCAATTTCTCTGCCGAGAAGTCTCCCTATCAAGCCAATGCGGAAAGTGACATCCGCCCACCTGGCCTCCTGTCCCGTTCCGTCGTCGAGTGGGAAAGTGGACCACGCCCACGGATGCGTCGTCACCGGCCGATCCGTTCCCTTGTGAGGGTGCCAGATACCGGCGCGATCGCGGTCGTCCACGAATCGCTCGTACAGCTTCATCCAGCCCTCGTTGCGGCGAAGGAAATTGAGCCGCGCCATTGTCTCGAGCCACATCAGCGCGAACGGGACATCGGACTCCACGGCATTCCGGTGCGGCAGCATGTCGCCCATGACGAGGTGCGGCTGCGGCACCATCTTCTTGCCGAAGAGCTGCAGCGCTTCCTGACGCGGCAACGGTTGCGTAATCCAGTCGTAGATGCGCTCGACTTCCGTGAAATGCTCGTGTCTGAAAATCGGCATATAAGCGAGCATCGTCAGCGTATAGATCGACGGCGGCGCTGATTCAGGCGCGAGCACGTGCGTATTGCCGACCCTCATCCACGGCTTTTCGCCGAGCGGCGAGTTGAGATAGTTGACCGTACGCTCGAGAATCCGGCGCGCCGCGCCGCGGAGCCTCGGATCATTCTCGTAGCCGCACTGCGCGAGCACGGCGGCGGCGGCCTCACGAAAAACTCCGCGCGTGCGCCGGACCAGATCGTCGTCCTTGGTCTTGGTGCCGAGCTCGAAGGTGAACGCGGGATCGTTGTCTTCGGCGAGGAGCCTGAAGAGCAGCCGCCGCGCGAGAATGAGCGGCGGCGTCTCCGCGTCCCAGCCGTATTCCGTCAAGCGGCGAACGGCGGGAATCGTTCCGATGTTGGCGAAGTCAGAAGCGTGCCTGCCCGGAATGGACAGGATGGAGTGGTTCCACATCCCGTCGCGGGTCTGGGTAACCCCGAGCTTGATTGCAGGCCGGTGTGAGTGAGTCAGCCAGTCCAGATCGCGGCGAGATGGATCGCTCAACCGTGCGACTTCCGTCATCGCGCGGTACTTGATCGGCCCCGACGCGTGCTCGACCAGCCAGCTCAGAGGAAAAGTGAGCGGCTCCGGGGCTGGCGTTGGGATCGTCGGGGCTAATTCGGGGGCGATACTTGGTGCAGTCACTGGCGGCGCTCGGCACGCAGAAAGGAGCCAACCCTGAAAACCGGCGCACTCATGAGGCGCCGATAGGCGGGGAAGAATAGCACGTTTTCAGGCGGACGCTAGGGGCAACGTCATAACTTGTTGGTAGGTATAGACTTAGATCAACTGCAACTGAACGAGCTGCCTGCTGCCCGCTCGTCGCTGCGAGCTGTTAGCCCCTCGCTCGAGGCTGGTAACGTGAAGCGGGAAGCAGGCGGCTTGGTAGTTCTCAGTTGCAGTTCCGGTCCCTCCCAACCTTTTCGCCCGTTGTGGCGTATAAGATTGGTCGCCACAACGGCGCCCAATTTCAAATCTCCAGGAGAGCAGGATGAAGGCTATTCGCATCGCTACGCTGGCCATTGCCCTTGGCGCCGGCATGACATCGGTTGCCGCCGCACAGGGAACCGAGCCAAATCAGGCCCAGGGTGAGCGCCGCGGCGGCGGAATGGGTGGGATGCTCCTCAAGGACATCACACTGACCGACGCACAGAAGGAGCACATCAAGACGATTCGTGAGAAGTACGTGCCGAAGCAGCTCGAGCTTCGTAAGGCAGTCCAGGCGACTGGTGCTCCGCCGGACGAGCCGAGTCGCGCCAAGATGATGGAGCTTCAGAACCAGCAGTCAGCTGAGATCCGCGCGATCCTCACCGCCGATCAGAAGGCGATCTTCGACAAGAATCGGTCTGACATGAAGGCGCGGATGGAAGCGCGCAGCAAGGGCGGCAACTAAGTCCGCTACGACTGCGGCTCCAAAGCCGCGAGTGTGTAGTTGCTACTCGGGTTCCAGAGTATCCAGCTCTGGAACCCGTTGTCGTATCCGGCCTTCTTCTGGGCTCGAATCTGTGCGGCGCCATAACGAGGAGCGCCCAGGGTGAAGTCCTGATACCACGGTATGATTTCGGCAGCGTTCGGGATGGAATCGCTTCTGGCGATCGCGTCCTTCAGCGCGTGATCGATTGTCTCGTATGGACGCGCGTTGGGATTGCGAAGCTTGTAGGTGCCGCGCGCGAAGTGCGACGGGTAGATCATCGGCAGCACGACATCCACCTGATCGACGAACATCTCCCAGCGCTGCCCAATTCCCATGTCGGTCGTGTCAGTTGCCGTCAGTCCGAAAACGTCGGCGGTAACCCGCATCGAGTGCGGCTTGAGCAGTTTGCGAACGAAGCCGAGCTGGTCACGAATGACCTGTGCGCGTACGCGGCCCTCGGCGAGCGGATAAACCGTTTCCGAAATGAGACGCTTCTCGTCCGGGAACCGCACGTAGTCGAGCTGCACTTCGCTGAAGCCGAGGTCGTACGCTTCGCGCGCCAGGTCGGCGGCGTACTGCCACACGGCGCGCTGGTGTGGATCGAGCCATGGCTTCCCATTCTTGTCGAGCCACGGCTTTAGATCCGACTTCCGCTTGATGGCGAGATCGAGCTTCTTCTTCGCCAGCAACGGATCCTTGGCGACGACGATACGCGCGATCGGATAAATGTTGTGGGCAATCATGGTGTCGAGAACAGCTCGCAGCTTCGAGCTCGACATCCAGTGTCCGTCGGCGGTGTCCGCTCCGATCTCCCGCGCGAGAGGAACGCTCGAACGATAGAGCACGAATCCGCGGTCGTCCTTGACGTCGATCACGAGTGCGTTGATCTCGGTGCGTTTCGCAACCGCGATGAGATCGGTGAGCTTTCGACCGAGCGCGGCCCACCGATTTACGTAGAGGCCGCGAAGAGTATCGGGAGTAGGAACACGCACGATCACCCGCGGCGCCAGCGAGTCCGCTCTGCGCTGCGTCGACGATGCGGTTGGGCCACCTTGCACCTCAATTCCCACAGTGACAGGCTGCACCGACGCGTCTCCCTGATGTTGGCAGGCGAGCGAGGCGAAAACGAATGCGATACTCCCGATCCGTACTGTTTTCATCATGATTGTTTGATTTCCCGAACGCGCGAAGCGCCTGGTATCAGAGCGCGTTCAGCTCGGCGTTGGCGTCGGAGAGGTAGCCCATGTCTCTCACCACACTCTGCGCCTGTTGGGTGACCATGGTGAGGCCGGTCGGTTGCGCGTTGAGTCCGCCAGTGCGGTAGCGCACCAGCTCCAGCCGCATCGAGCGCAGGAGCTGACGGCAATTGTCCAGTTTTTCCTGTGCCTCCTTCTTCTTGCGTCCGAGTTCGGCGAGCGCGCGACGCTGGCGGCGCAGAAGCGCGAGGCGACGTACGCGCCCTTCGCTGGCGTTGTAATCGAGAGGATTCGCCTGTGATTCCAGCGTCGAGATCTCCTTTTCCACGACTTCGGGAGACTCTCGGCCGGCTCCCTGGTCCATGTCCGAGAGTGAGAGCGCGAGCTGCTGCACTTTCCTGAAGACCGCGTCGGCCGAAGCCGCGACCTCGGGAATCTGCTCCCTCTCGTCCGGCGGCATGTTGAGAAGCTGCCGGTGAATCTCGCGGTGATCGGACTCCGCCTCGCGAATCGCCGAGCCATAGCGGGAATCAGCGAACGGTGAGGGTGCGCCCGTGAGAATCGGACTAGTGGTCGGACCGCCGACCCTCGGATACGGCGGGAACGACGGCAAAGGCAGCGGAGAAACCGGCGTAAAAAGTCCCTGGCCCCGCGACCGGGCGCGGGCACGGACTTGAGCCCGCTTCTTCTCGTCGAACAGCGCGCGGGCGTCGTCGATGGTCTCGGCAGCGACGTCGAACATCAGGCGGTCGCGTGGCTGACGGAACACGTCGCGCCAGTCGTAGCCCGCTGCCCACAGCTTCGAGTACTTGAATGCGAGGGCTACTGTCCAGATGACGGTGAGCGCGAGGAAATCGTGATTGGAGAAGAGTGAGATCGGGACTAGGATCGCGTTGACGGCGAGATAGGGTGCGAGCTTGCGGCGGAAGGCGACGACCATTGGCGCGTTCCACTTGCTCAGCTCTTCAGGGCTTGGCGACGACGGCGTGTACGTCTGCGTCGGGGGCGTGTACCGCTCGCGCAGCGGGGGCGTGAGTTCGTGGATGTCGCGCCGCGTCTGCGGAGGCGCCGCCGCCGGAGCAGCGCGCGTCGCGAGCGTCGGCATCGATCCTCCATCCAGAGCGGCGGAAAACGCCGCGGCGCTGGGGAAGCGGTCGTTTGGATCTTTCTCGAGACAGATCATGACGGCGCGCGCGAGGTCCTGGGGCAAGTCGGGCCAGCGCTCGTCGACTGGAACCGGCCGCTCCGACAGGTGCTTCACGAGCATCGAGGGCGTGTTGCTGGCGACGAATGGCGGCTGACCGCAGAGCATCTGGTAACCGACGACGCCGAGCGAGTATAGGTCGCTCCGGCCATCGATGGCGCGGTCGCCGGCGGATTGCTCGGGCGACATGTACGCTGGTGTCCCGATTGCCATGCCGGTGGCAGTGAGACGCGAGTCGCCACTGTCGGTGAGTGCGCGCGCGATGCCGAAGTCCGTCACCATCGCGCGGCCCGTCTCTTCGTCGATGATGATGTTGTCGGGCTTGATGTCACGGTGGATGACGTTGCGGTGATGCGCGTAGGCGAGCGCATCCCCGACCTCGCGCAGAATGCGGCGTACTTCGACCGGCGAAATCGGACCGTGCTGCTGCAGCCGCTGTCCGAGGTTGTCGCCCTTGATGTACGACATCACGAAGTAGACGAGGTTGTCACGCTCCTCGACGGTGTAGATCGGGACTATGTTCGGATGATTCAGCTGCGCCGCTGTCTCGGCTTCGCGCAGGAATCGCTGGCGAATATCGGCGCGGAAGCTCAGCTCCGGCGGCAGCACCTTGATCGCGATCTCGCGCTTGAGTCGCCTGTCGCGCGCGCAATAAACGATGCCCATACCGCCGCGACCGACCTCGCTCTCTAGCTCATAGTTTGCAGAGAGCACCTCAGCCACATGGGTGCCGAGCTCGTCGGTTGGACTAATTGGCATTTGGCCGCGTCAATTCAGCAGGTCCAGTGTTGCGATTCGTGCCGGGCTGGCGTAAATCCACGAGAGCAAAAGATGCAGTATGGGAGGGCTGTCGAGTAGTATCTAAATAAGAATCTTGTCTTCGGAATGACAATGGCAAATCGTCAAACACTGCCTGTCCTCCCCTTGAGGGGGACGGTGATATTCCCTGGCCTCACCCAGCCGATTGCGGCTGGCAGGCCTTCAACTCTTCGAGCAATCGAATCGGCCCTTAAAGGGGACCGCCTCGTTTTCGCGGTTGCGCAGCGCGACAACACTGAAGAGCCGACATCCGACATCCTGTATTCGATGGGCGTAATTGCGCGCATCGGACAGATTCAACGCGGACTCGGCGGTGTCCAGCTCCTGTTGCAGGGCGAGCAACGCGCCACGGCTCTCCAGTATTCGACCGCCGACGGATATCTCAGCGCAGTAATCGTTCCGGCAGAGGAGATGACTCCTCAAACGGAGAACGACGCTGCATTCACGGCTTTGCAGAAGGAAACTCGCGAGCGCGCCGCTGAGCTCGGCGAGCGCAGAGGACTTCCTGAGGAAGTCGTTCACCAGGTTCTCGACTCAGTCACCGAACCGGGTCGCTTTGCCGACTTGGTCGCCGGTTACATCGAGCTTCCCGTTCCCGAAAAGCAGGGGCTTCTCGAGACGCTGAGCGTCGAGGAGCGACTGCGCCGAGTTCTCGTCCACGTGCAGCGTCAGGTCGGGCTACTCGAGGCGCAGGAAGACATCAAGTCACAGGTCCAGGAGGAACTGGGAGAGCGGCAGCGCGAGATGTATTTGCGCGAGCAGATCAAGGCGATTCAGAAGGAGCTGGGCGACGACGACGCGAACAAGGAGATTACCGAGCTGCGAGACAAGCTCGCGAAGCTGGAGCTCCCGAAGGAAGCACGCGCCGAAGTCGAGCGCGAGCTCGGACGGCTCGAGAGGGCCGGCCGCGAGTCAATGGAAGCGCAGGTTATCCGCACCTATCTGGAGTGGATAGCGGAGCTTCCGTGGAACAAGCGGTCGGACGATCAACTCGAGCTGAAACGCGCGGAGACGGTTCTCGAGGAGGATCACTACGGGCTCAAGGACGTGAAGGATCGCGTTCTCGAGTTTCTCGCGGTGAGACAATTGCGCGCGAGCCAGCTTGCCGATGAAGTCGAGAAGACCGGCGAGGTGCCTGCGGCTCGCCTGCATGCAGACAAAGACGACGCGACGCCGAGCCTGTCGATCAGCGAGAAAGACGACCGGCCTATCACCGACAAGGCTGAAGCCAAGTCTCGCGCCATGGCGAAGGGGCCGATCCTTCTCTTCATCGGACCTCCCGGAGTCGGCAAAACCTCGATCGCCAAATCGATCGCGCGATCGCTGGGACGCGAGTACGTCCGTGTCGCACTGGGCGGGGCGAGAGACGAAGCCGACATCCGCGGTCACCGTCGCACCTATGTCGGCGCGATGCCGGGCAGAATCATCCAGGGACTCAAGCAGGCGGGGACTAAAAACCCGGTCTTCCTGCTCGACGAAGTGGACAAACTCGGAACGTCCTATCAGGGTGATCCCTCGAGCGCTCTGCTCGAGGTGCTCGATCCCGCGCAGAACGATACTTTCACCGACCACTACCTCGGCATCCCGTTCGACTTGAGCGAAGTGATATTCATTGCGACCGGAAACTTCGTGCAGAACATTCCGGGTCCACTGCTCGACCGCATGGAGGTCGTCGATTTCGCCGGCTACACCGAGAAGGAGAAGGCGGAGATCGCGAAGAAGTATCTGCTTCCACGCCAGCTCGAGGAGTCGGGGCTGACCGACAAGGACATCACCTTCACCGAAGACGCGATCATGTCGATCGTCTCCAACTACACTCGCGAGAGTGGCGTCAGACAGCTGGAGCGGCAGATCGGCGCCGTCGCACGCAAGCTGGCGCGGAAGATCGCCTCGAGCGAGGACGTGAAGCACATCGTCGATGCGGAAGGAGTGCGCGACCTGCTTGGCAGGCCACGCGTTCATCCCGAGCACGCACTCACGGAGAGCGAAGTCGGAATCGCCACCGGCATGTACTACACGCCGATGGGCGGTGACATCATGTTCGTCGAGGCGTCGATCAGGCGCTATTACGGAAATCGCGAGAGCGACGTGTCCGCGCCGGTTGGTCTGGGCGGTGCCGTGTCACTGATTCTCACAGGTCAGCTCGGTGATGTGATGAAGGAATCCGCGCGCGCGGCATTTACTTACGCTACGAACAATGCCGCCAAGCTCGGAATTCCGCGCGACAGGCTCGGCGCGATCGAAGCGCACATTCACGTTCCAGCGGGGGCCATTCCAAAGGACGGACCGTCTGCTGGTATCGCCATCGCCACGGCGCTCGTGTCCGAGATGTCAGATCGCCCGGTGAAACAGGATGTCGCGATGACGGGCGAGATAACGCTTCGTGGCCGCGTGCTGCCGATCGGTGGGCTGAAGGAAAAAGTGTTGGGCGCCCACCGCGCGGGGATCAAGACGATCATCATCCCGAAGGGGAATGAGGCGGACATCGAGGACGTGCCCGAAGAGGTACGCAAGACGCTCGAGTTCCACCCGGTGGAAACCCTGAACGAAGTGCTGCAGATCGCGCTCGTGCCGGCGGAGCCGGGCGAGAAGGCGCCGCCACTGGAGATGAAAGAAGTCGCGTAAGTAGAATCAACTACAACGCAGAACTACCTGTTCTGGGTTATGGTTATCGGTAGCCCAGTTACGTGTCGCCGCGCAGAGACACGCAACCCATACCCGGTAACAATCACTCACAACAGGTAGTTCTGAGTTAGAAGATTATCGGCCCCCAGCCAAACAGCTTCCAAGGATCTGCCCTAAGAGAGGGCGGTTCGGTGCCTTCAACGAAATACTCCGTGTAGCGACGGTCGGCGGGAGTCTGAGCCGTCGCGAGCTCGCCGGTGGCGCGATCCACTTCACCCATGATAACGCCGAGCGGCGGAGTCCACTGAGCGGCCTCGCGCGATGTGAGAATCTCGGGCTTCGAAGCGTAGTAACGCGCGACCATTCGCCCCCACACGGGCGCGGCGAACGAGCCACCGCCGGCACCTCTGCCCATGGACGTGGGCTTGTCGAATCCAAGCCAGACGCCGGCGACCAGATCGGGCGTCAGCCCGATGAACCAGACATCGGTGTTGTCGTTCGTAGTTCCGGTTTTTCCCGCGACCGGAATCGAGGCAGGCACATACTCTCTGACCGGCGTCGCGGTGCCGCGCTCGACAACGTCGCGCATCATGTCGCGCACGACGTACGTAACCCGCGGATCCAGCGCCGGGGCGAGCGCACGCACTTCGCGCCTCAGCACGACTTTCCGATTCCTGTCTTCGACACGGTAAATGAAGCGCGGCTCCATCGGCGTACCGAGATTCGCGAAGGTAGTGTACGCCGCCACCAGGTCGAGCGGTTGCACTGCCGAAGCGCCGATAGCGCTCGACGGGTACGGAGCTATCTCTGAATTGATACCCATTCGGTGCGCGAGGTTCGCGATCGAATCCATCCCGAGCTTCATCGCGATCTGAACCGCGACAACATTGCGAGACATCGTGAGCGCTTCACGAAGCGTCATCGTTCCGAGGAACTCACTGTCCGAGTTTTCCGGTCTGTAAATCGTCCGGTTCGGGAGAGTGATCTCGAGGGCGGTGTCAGCAAACAACGCATTGGGACGGATGCTATCCGCGATCGCCGCCGCGTACACAATAGGCTTGAACGACGATCCGGGTTGACGCATCCCGTCGACGGCGCGGTCGAACTGCGAGTCGCCATAATCTCGTCCGCCCACGAGCGCTCGAACGTCTCCCGAAGTCGGATCGAGCGCCACCACCATTCCCTGGAGATAGTCCGTCGTCCGTCCGGGCTGCCTCGTCGCGCCCGGGACGTACTTGGGATGCGCGTAGCCGGGCTCAGCTTCGACGGCCGCTGTGCCCTCGAGCAGCGCGCTCGTCGCGGCGTTCTGAAGAATGGGATCCAGACTGGTGTAGATCCGGTAACCGCCCTGATTCACGGGGATTCCCGCGCGTAGCGCTTGTACCCGGACAACATTCACGAACCAGGGCGAGTACGCCGAGTACCCGCCATTTGGTGAAGTCGTGAGTCTCGCCGCTTTTGCCCGCGCCGCCTGATCAGGCGAGATGAATCCCTGATCCTGCATCAACGACAGCACGACGTTGCGGCGGCGCACCACCCGCTCCGGATACTTGAGCGGATCGTAGAGGGCGGGGCCCTTGGGCATCGATGCGAGCGCGGCTGCTTCGGGAAGCGAGAGCTTTGACGCGCTTTTCCCGAAGTAGTGTTGCGCCGCGCTCTCGACACCGTACCAGCCGTGACCGAAGGGAATCTGATTGAGGTACGCTTCGAGTATCTGGTCCTTCGAGTAGTGCTTCTCCATCTCGCGCGCCGCGGATTGCTCCTTGAGTTTCCGACCTACGCTTCGGTCGGTGCGGTCGATGAGAGTGGGATGCATGTTGCCGACGAGCTGCTGCGTGATCGTGCTCGCTCCACGCCGCTCGCCGAAGATGTTGTCCTTGAGGGCGCCGGCAATGCCAACGACATCGACGCCGTCGTGCTGATAGAAGCGGTGATCCTCGACCGCGACGAACGCCTGCCCGAGATATCGGGGAAGCGTTTTGATCGAAACGTTAGTGCGGATTTCCCGACCGATCTCTCCAATCAGGGAGCCGTCGCGCGCCAGAACAAGCGACGCCTGCGCCATGGGAACAATGGTCCAGGGCTCGGTGTCGGCGGCCTGGGGCTGCTGGGCACCCAATAGCGCGGGCGTAAACAGAAGCGCACCCGCCAGCAGCGCGCAGAGCGGTTGATTGTACCTCTGCGCTATGGCAACTTCAGATAGATGGATCGATCTATTCATCTCGTCGTTATTCAGCTCAAGCCGCGCAAGGGCGATTATGCTGTCAATCTCGCCCGTCTTGCCGGCATTTTCTCCCAAATAGACTCCCTCGAGCCACGGCCCGATGTCGCTGTCTTCGCCGAGACTGCGCTCACCGGATACTTCGTGGAAGGTGGTGTCCGCGACGTCGCACTGACCGCCGGCGCCTTTGCCCGCGATCTTCAGTCCCAGTACACCTCGGCGGTTAATACACCGCGCCCGCTGGATCTGTGCATTGGGTTCTACGAGGTGTGGAACAACGCCTTCTATAATAGCGCGCTCTATGTGACGCTGGGAGCCGACGAGCCCGTCATCCGGCACGTCCATCGAAAGCTCTTCTTGCCGACTTACGGCCTGTTCGACGAGGAGCGATTTGTTGATAGCGGCTTCGAGGTTCGCGCCTTCGACACGAATTGGGGCCGCGCGGCGATGCTGATCTGCGAAGACGCGTGGCACAGCCTGACCGGAACCGTTGCCGCCCTCGACGGAGCTACTACGGTTTTTGTTCTGTCAGCATCTCCCGCGAGAGGGGTATGGCGGCGTGAAGATGAAGGTGCCGTGCCCGCCAATCTCAAGCGCTGGGAGCGCTTGGCGCGCGATATCGCCGAGGAGCACGGCGTTTTCGTCGCACTCGTGAACCTGGTTGGGACAGAGGGCGGCAAGACGTTCTCCGGCGGATCGATCATCTGCGGTCCCCACGGCGACGTTCGCGCGCAGGCCCCGCTGTGGGACGAGACGATCATGACGATCACGCTCGATCCGCACGATCTCACCCGTGCACGCTCCGATGCGCCGCTGCTCAACGATCTCGAGAAGATGATGCCGCACCTGATGCGCAACGTCGATCGCATCCAGGCGGGAGAACCGTTGACGCTGTCATATGACGAGGGGCGGACCGACGGTGGACCACTCACACCGGCCGTCAAGCGAGCAGATGGTGAACGCGCTGACGCTCCGTCGACGAAAGAGACGGCACGCCAGCCTGCGAAGAAGTCGCGGAAATCAGCGTCCGCAAAGAGGGGAAGATCCGCATCCGATCGGGACGGCGCCCGAAGCCGCAACGGCAGTGAGCCCATTCCGGTAGTGAGAACGCCCAATGCTCCCGGAGGCCCGTCGCCGCTCGAGATCGATCCCGAGCTCACTGCCGAGTGGCTAGTCTCGTTCCTGCGGGAGGAGTTCGAGCGGCGTGGGTTCGAGAAGGCGGTGGTGGGACTTTCGGGAGGAGTCGATTCAGCGTTGACCGCGCATCTCTCAGCGGAAGCACTCGGCGCGGAGAATGTGATCGCCGTGCGGATGCCTTACCGCACGTCTAATCCCGACTCTCTCGCCCACGCGCAGCTCGTGATCGATCAATTGAAAATTCAATCGCGCACGATCGACATCTCTCCCGCCGTCGACGGGTACCTCGCTCACGAACCGGATGCCGATCCTGCCCGTAGGGGGAACGTGATGGCGCGCGAGCGCATGATCGTCCTCTTCGATCAATCGGCGAAGTACCACGCCCTACCCGTCGGCACCGGCAACAAGACCGAGCGCCTGCTCGGGTACTTCACATGGCATGCGGACGACTCGCCGCCCATCAACCCGCTCGGCGATCTCTTCAAGACGCAGGTGTGGCAGCTGGCGCGATTCCTCGGCGTACCCGATGTGATCGTCAGCAAGCCGGCGTCGGCGGATCTGATAGCAGGTCAGACCGACGAGGGAGACTTCGGCATCAGCTACGCAGATGCCGACGAGATTCTCAACTGGCTGGTGAGCGGATATAGTCCAACCGTGCTAGTCGGACGCGGGTTCGACGCGGCGAAGGTCGAGCTCGTTCGACAGCGGCTCGCCGGCACTCACTGGAAGAGAAAACTTCCGACGGTGGCGATGGTGAGCGCCACTGGAATCGGCGAGGCGTATCTGAGGCCGGTCGACTACTAGGCGCTCACTGCGCCTGGCAGGATCCTCCGCTCAGCGCGACAGTCGGCGGCATTCTGAACTCGCAGGTCGACATGACTTTATAGTGCATATTGAACTCGCGTTCGGCTGCCGCGACTGCATCGAGCTTCTTGAAAAGCGCGGCGGAATCCGTCGTCGCTGAGCAGTACACGAGATAGTAGCGGGGACCGCCGCACGCTCTCGATCCAACGGGCGCTGTACGGCACTGCGCGGCCGAGCTGCATCCCTCAGACTTTACAAGGGCCTTGGCCTGATCCTCCAGCGCGACGATCTGAGCCCAATCGGCTTTCTGATCACCAGTGAAGACAATTTTGTCGCTGCCGGGGCCAACCGGTACGGCACCGTTGGTTCCTTGGGTGCACGCGACTGCACCCAGCGAAATCACGATGAGAACGGAAAAAACTCGAGTTAGCACGGCTATCTCTCTCCGATTAATGCACGCCATCCGGCAGAAAGCTGGCCAACCCTAACCACCGGTGCCAAGCGCATAGCCTGTCCGGCGCGCTATCTGCTATTTTTGGAAGTCGAGCTCGTCCCGCCCATGGGAGATCAATGGCTACCAGAACACTTCCCGATCGCAAATCCTCAGGATCGAGCGCGAAGCTCTCGTCTGAGCAGCTCGTGGCGGCCTACAGGACCATGCTGCTGTCGCGGCGGCTCGACGACAAGGAAGTACAGCTCAAGCGCCAGAACAAGATCTTTTTCCAGATCTCGGGTGCTGGGCACGAAGCGATTCTCACCGCCGCGGGAATGATCCTGAAGCCGGCTTATGATTGGTTCTACACCTACTATCGCGATCGCGCGCTTTGCCTGGAGCTAGGCGTTACCCCTGCCGAGATGCTGTACGAGGCCGTGGGAGCGGCGGTAGATCCTGCCTCCGGCGGACGTCAGATGCCGAGCCACTGGGGACATAAGGCATACAACATCGTGTCCGCCTCATCGCCAACGGGCACGCAGTTCCTGCAGGGAGTGGGCGCCGCGGAAGCGTCGTTGCGAGCCAAGCTGCTCAACATCTCCGAGGGCTTCCAGAAGGACGAGGTCGTGCTGGTGACGACCGGCGAGGGCACCACAAGCGAGGGAGAATTCTGGGAGTCCCTCAACACTGCGTCGAACCTCAAGCTGCCGGTTGTCTATCTGGTCGAGGACAATGGCTACGCGATCTCGGTTCCAGTGGAGGTCAACACCGCGGGTGGCAGCATCTCCAAGCTCGTGCGCTCGTTCCCCAACTTCCTGATTGAGGAAGTGGATGGCTGTGATCTGCTGGCGAGCTACGATGCGATGATACGTGCCGTGGAATACGCGCGACAGAGAAAGGGTCCTGCTCTCGTGCACGCGAAAGTGATTCGGCCCTACTCGCATTCCCTGTCGGACGACGAGACTATGTACCGTCCGCCCACGGAGCGCGAGGCAGATGCCGCGCGCGACCCGGTCACACAGTTCCCCAAATGGCTCATCCGCGAAGGCCATGCGACCGAGGATGAAATAAAGAAGATCCAGGAAGAGATCGACGAGATCGTCCTGGCCGCGACCGACGATGCGCTCGCGCAGCCGCAGCCCGGTCCCGAGACCGTCTATTACGGCGTCTACTCGCCCGACATTGATCCCACCAGCGAGCAGTTCGACACGGAGGACGATCCCCAGTTCTCGGGCGAGCCGACGACAATGGTCGATTTGCTCAACGCGTGCATGAAAGACGAGATGCGGCGGGACCAGAAGATCCTCGTGTTCGGTCAGGATGTCGCCGACGTGTCGCGCGAGGAACACCTGGGCAAGGTCAAGGGCAAGGGTGGCGTCTTCAAGGTCACATGGGGATTGCAGAAGGAATTCGGGGGTGCGCGCGTCTACAACTCGCCGCTGGCGGAGGCAAACATCGTCGGTCGTGCGATCGGTCTCGCCACGCGCGGGTTCAAGCCGGTGGTCGAAGTTCAGTTCTTCGACTACATCTGGCCGGCATACATGCAGCTGCGCGACGAGCTGGCGACGATGCGCTGGCGGTCGAACAACAGCTTTTCTGCGCCCGTTGTCGTGAGGACGACCTACGGCGGCTACATCCGCGGAGCGATCTACCATTCGCAGACGGGCGCTTCGATCTTCACGCATTGTCCGGGACTACGCGTCGTCTGCCCAGCGACTGCGCTCGACGCGAATGGACTGCTCCGCACAGCGATCAGGTGTGACGATCCGGTTCTCTTCCTCGAGCACAAGCATCTCTACCGCCAGACCTACAACAAGTCGCCGTATCCGGGACCGAACTTCATGATCCCGTTCGGCAAGGCCAAGGTCGTGCGCGAAGGGAGCGACGTGACTGTCGTCACCTACGGAGCGACGGTTCAGCGCGCGATCACCGCCGCCAATGCCGTTGCCGACAGCGGGATTTCGGTCGAGGTCATCGACCTGCGCACTCTGAGCCCGTGGGACCGCGAAGCGGTATTTGAATCCGTGAAAAAGAATTCGCGCGTGATCGTCGCCTACGAGGATTCGATCTCATGGGGGTACGGCGCCGAGATCGCGGCTGCGATCGCCGACGAATGCTTCGCCTGGCTCGACGCGCCCGTGAAGCGCGTGGCCTCGACGGATACGTTCGTCGGATACGCCCCGCGACTGGAGGATGCGATTCTTCCCCAGGTCGAGGATTTCAAACAGGCTTACGAAGAGATCATGAAGTTCTAACGTACCCGTTGCGCGCTTCGGGAAGCGGGAAGCGGGAAACGGTCCTTACCTAGGCGGGATCGCTCCGCCGGCTGGCGCGCCCATGCCTGGTAACGGGGCGGCGGTGTAGGTCGAGGGAACCTCGAACGTCTTGGGATCATAAGCCACCCATTGTATCGAAGTGACTTCAGCCTGACTGTTGGTGACCTTGGTCTCTCCGTGCGCGGTGAGCGTGCTGGAGCTTACGGCCCGCAACGGAATGCCCTTCGGGAGCTTCGCCTGCACGGCCTTCATCTTTTCGGCGAAGTCCTTGTTGGTGGTTCCGAACATGTTCGCCATGTCGCTACCGGTCAGGCTGGCAAACGGATTGAGGTTGGCCTTGATGTCGGTAGCGTAGTACGTGTCGGCCATGCTGCTGATCTTCACCGTCTGCTCCTGGCCCATGGCGCTGATCTTCATGGTCATTCCAGTTGCAACGCGATAGTGGGACGTCGGATGGCCCAGGATGGTCGGGCCGGCGCCAAGATTATCGACCTTCGCTTCGGTGCCGGAGAAGTCCATCTTCATGCCGCCCATCGCCTGGGCCTGTGCAACCATTTCGGTCGGCCGCACTTTGAGGTACTGGCTGTTTTTTGAATCGAGGTAGGTAATCGTCTTGCCGCTGTCGGTGACGATCATGCTGACGTCGCCCTGAGACGCGAGCATGCCCACCGCGGCGCCGCTGCCCTGCATTTTCATCTTCACATCGATGCGCATCTTGTCGGCGGTGCCGACCGCGTGTCCGGTGAGGACGCTGGTGTCAGGGACCCCCGACACGACGATGGTGTTCCGAAAATCGAGCGCCAGGCTCTTTCCGGCCTCCTGCGCGTGGACGTGCGTAATCGGGGCGAGGACGAGCGCCGACGCGCTGACGAGGCGTGAAGAGAATCTCATGCGAAAAATCCTGATATGTATGGATTGGGAAGGCGAGCATAGAAAGGACGGAGTGCTCGCATCAAGAGTAACCCGAAGACGAGCTTTAGTGCCCCTCGCGAGGCCATCTCATCGACGCCAGAATCGAGGCTCCGAGCACTGCGGCGACCACTCCGAGAGATCCGAGCGTCGGAATGTGGATGAAGGACTCCAGCAGCATCTTCGCGCCGATGAAGATCAGAACCAATGACAATCCCAGCTTGAGGTAGACGAACTTGTCGACCACCGCGGCAAGCAGGAAGTAAAGCGCCCGCAAGCCGAGTACGGCGCATATGTTCGACGTGTAGACGATAAAGGGATCGCGCGTCACGGCAAAGATCGCCGGGATGGAATCCGTCGCGAAGATAACGTCAGTCGTGTCGACGATGATGAGGACGATGAAAAGGGGTGTCGCGGCGTAACGCAGCCTCCCCGTCGCATCCGGCTCGTGAACAAAGAACTTGTCGCCTCGATACTCGGCCGTCACCGGAAGAAGACGCCGGGAGAGTCGAAGGATCGGATCGCGCTCCGGGTTATACGCCGCCTCATCCTTCTGCAGCGCCATCTTGATTCCGGTAAACACGAGAAACGCTCCGAAGACGTAGAGCGTCCACGAAAACCGCGCGACGAGCACCGAGCCCGCCACGATCATGACGCCACGCAGGACGAGCGCGCCGATGATTCCCCAGAAGAGCACCCGGTGCTGATACTCCTCCGGAACCTTGAAGTACGAGAAGATCAGCACGAACACGAAGATGTTGTCGACCGAAAGCGCGTATTCGATCAGGTAGCCGGTGAGGAACTCGAGCCCCGATTCCTGGCCCATCGTCAGGTAGATAGCGAGCGCAAAGCAAAGCGAGAGCGCGATCCAGACCGCGCTCCAGGCCGCTGCTTCCTTGAGAGAGACTTTCTCCGATCGCCGGTGGAGGACACCGAGGTCCAGCGCCAGGATCGCGAGGACGACGACGTTGAATCCGATCCAGCCCCAGAAACTGTTCACAGCCCGGGGCTCCGGATGAGATCGGGGGCCAACCTAGCGACGCTCGAGTGCGTCGCGAACGTCAAGAAGTATCTCGAAGTAGAGCTGCTCGCGTCGATACGCGAAATCGAGCGTCGCCATCTGCGCCTGGTCACCTGTCGCCTTCGCGCGCTCGAATGCTTCGCGGTACATCTCGTCGAGATTGTTGAGAATCATCGTGCGCGTGCGTGACATGTCATGGCTCCCCGGGCCTTGGCTGCCTCGATTGTCGAGCGACGTGAGCCCGGCGATGCGCTCGAGCGCGATCTCCGGATCCTCGTTCTCGAAGATGAGTTTCTTCGCAGCCCCGAGCGCGAGTCTGCGTGGATTGAATGGCGTAGGTGGCGTCACTGCATTTGATGCTTGATACGCTGAAAGTTAAGGCAAGTGCGGGAGCGAACGCTAACCCTCACTAGTCTCTGCCAGGAGCATGAAAACGGGGCGGAAAGCGTGTGCCTTCCGCCCCGTATGCTCAGCGATTGTACAAACTATCTGTTGCCGCCGCTGTTGCCACTGCTCCCGCTGCTGCCGCTGCCACCGCCGAATCCGCTGCCGGAAGCGCTCCCTCCGACTCCACTCGAACCGCCGCTGCTGCTTCTGTCACCTTTGTCGCCCTGACCAGGCTTCGACTCGGTCTGCGCATCTCGTTTCTGATCCTGACTAAGCGAGCGGCCGACATCGTCGGACTCCTTGAATTTCCCTTCTTCGTCGCGGCGAACAAATCGCTTGTCGCCCTCGTTTGGCTCGATGAGCTCCCTTTCGTCTGCCATTGAATCCTCCTTGATGGGTTCCTTAGAAAGGGCATTAGGCATGCCACCAGCGTCGCATGTTTACAAGCGATGAAAGACTGCCTCATCAATCGAATTTCCATGCTTCAGGTGCTCCACCACAATGCGCTCCAGCAGGGCTGGCGTCACCTCCGAATACCAGACGCCCTCCGGGTACACGACCACGATCGGACCATTGCTGCACACTCCCAGACACGGCGTCTCTCCACGCTTGACGCGCTGCGGTCCGAAAAGCAGATCCTCTCGCTGGAGCAGCTCGGCTAGCAGAGAATAGAGCTGGCGTCCACGGCGGTCGGGCGAGCAGAACTCGCCTGTACAAACGAGCACGTGACGCGAGTACGGCTCCATTTGAGCCTGCGTTTTTCCACCCATTCAGCAAAGATACACGTGCTTTCGCCCTCCTCTACTTGCACCGCCGCGAATTCCGCCTGATTATGCTTGAAGCTCTCCTTTTTCAGGAGCGAATCATGGGGGCGACAATCACAAGCAATGCATCCGCCGTCGATCCCGGCATCGCCGGCAAGGGGTACGTGCACCCCGAAGTTTTAGTGAGCACGAATTGGCTCGCCGAGCATCTCGACGACCCGAGCATCAGAATCATCGAGAGCGATGAGGATGTTCTGCTCTACGATACCGGCCACATTCCGGGAGCACAGAAGGTGGACTGGCACCAGGATCTCAACGATCCAGTTCTCCGCGATTACGTATCGGCTGAACAGTTCGAGAAGCTCCTGCGCGAGAAGGGAATAGACGAAAACACCACCGTCGTGTTCTATGGCGACAAGAATAACTGGTGGGCGGCGTACGCGTTCTGGGTATTCCAGTTGTTCGGTTTCACCAACGCGAAGCTGCTGGATGGTGGACGTATTAAGTGGGAGCAGGAAGGCCGTCCTTTCAACACCGAAGTTCCGCGCCTTCCAAAAACGAGCTACCACGCACCCAAGCGGTCGGACGACAAGATCCGCGCATTCTTCAAGCAGACGCGCGAGCATTCAGAGAGTGGGGCGCCGCTGATCGACGTCCGCTCGCCGGAAGAATACACCGGGCAGCGCACCCACATGCCGGACTACCCACAGGAAGGAACTCTTCGGGGCGGTCACATCAAGGGAGCGCGCAGCATTCCGTGGGCGCGGGCCGCAAATCCGGATGGAAGCTTCAAGGATGCAGCGTCACTGCGCGCCATCTACGAGCAGGAAAAAGGCCTGAAGAAAGGCGACGACATCGTGGCCTACTGCCGCATCGGCGAACGCTCTTCTCATACCTGGTTCGTGCTCACCTACCTGCTTGGCTACGATCGCGTGAGAAACTACGATGGGAGCTGGACGGAGTGGGGGAACGCTGTTCGCGCTCCGATCGAGAAGGGCCCGGAGAAGTGACCGCTCCTGCCCCGGCGCAGACCGCGACGAAGCCGTCGCGGATCCACGTCGAGTGGGTTGGTGGCCACCGCTTCGATGCGGGCCGTCCGGACGGACCGGCGGCCCGCATCGATGGTGAGGGCGAAACAGGACAAAGTCCGCCCGAAACCCTACTCAGCGCACTCGCGACCTGCGTCTCCTATGATGTCATCGACATCCTGGCGAAGCAGCGTACGCCGCTCGAGTCCCTCGAGATCGATGTAGTAGGTGAACGCGTCGACACGATTCCCCGACGCTATAAGCACATCAGCCTCAATTTCCGCATCGGTGGAAAAGGAATCGAGAAGGACCAGGCGTTGCGGGCAATAGAGCTGTCGGCGACGAAGTACTGTTCGGTACGGGACTCACTTCGCAGCGATATCGTGGTCGATTGGACGGTCGAGCTAAACGAGGAATCCGTCGGGGCTCATTAAATACAACTGAAGTTGACAGCTCGCACCCATTCAGTTGCCGTTGTCAGCGCCGCTTCTTCGGTTTGGACGCGGCTGAGTACGGCGCCCACTTCCTCTCTGTGTCCTCGATCTCTTCCCGCAGTCGAAGGTAGCTGTCGTACCGCTCAGCGCTGATCGAGCCTGCCCCCACCGCCTTCTTCACGCCGCATCCGGGCTCGACGCGGTGGGTGCAATTCCCGAATTTGCATTCCGCAATGTGTGGTCGAAACTCGCGAAAGCATTCGTCTAGATGCTCGGATGCGAGGCCCCACATTCCTACCTCGCGCAAGCCGGCGGTGTCCACGACGTAGCCCGCGTCGGGCAACGGATGCAACAACGCGCCGACCGTCGTATGGCGACCCTTGTTGACCGACTCGCTGATCTCGCCGACGCGCAGATCAAGCCCCGGGTACATCGAGTTCATGAGCGACGATTTGCCGACACCTGATGGGCCGGTCAGCACCGACGTCTTCCCCGCGAGCTCGGCGTGCAGCTCTTCCAGTCCCACATTCTGCTTGACGCTGGTGAAGTGCACCGGATAACCGGCTGCGACGTAATCGGCAAATGCGCGCTCTGTCGCCTCTCGATCGACCAGCTCGATCTTGTTGATGACGATGCGGGACTGCAGCGAGTTCCCCTCGGCGATCACCAGAAACCGGTCGAGCATTCTGCGGTGCGGCTCCGGCTTCGCCGCCGCAAACACGACGACGACCTGATCTACATTCGCGGCAACGATGCGCTCGCCCTGCCCTGCCCCCGGCTCGCGCCGCGCCAGCTTCGAATGTCGCGGCAGGATGTCGGCGATCGCCCAATGGGCTCCCTGCTGATCGGATTCCAGTACGACACGATCGCCGACTGCGAGCTTCCTGCTGTCTCCGCGTTCCTGCTTGAGTCTGCCTCGGAGCGATGCCTCATGCGTGTTTCCTGACTCGGTGCGAACGTGCCATACTCCTCCGGTCCCCTGGAGCACGACACCTTCCTCGCGCGTCAACTGGTACCCTCTTCGCGCATCGCATCCCACCACGGCAGCAGCTCTGCTCGTCTTGCCGCGATCAGTTGATCCAGGCGAAGCTTGACTTCATTCAGAAGCATGGCGCCAACCATGTTGCGTGCTTCATCCTCGGTGCCGGCAAAGGCGAGGAAATCGGTTTCCAAATGTCCGCTTGCGACCGGATCGCCTTCGCGCCAGCGCACGAAAAGCAGGTACGCGCCAAAGGGGCGATCCGTTAGGTCGCTCAGATCGGTGACGATCTCGACGCTGTAGGACGCTCCATCGCTTCCCTCGAAGGCAGCAGGGCGATCGTGGACAGCCATGTAGCCGCCGATCGTATTCGGATCGCCTTTCGAATGGTCGGCGGGGATGAATCTGCCCATGCTATCGTCGGCGCTTGCCGACCATCTCCTTGAACACGTTTCCGGTGAGGAACGCGACGTTGGCCGGACGCTCCGCAAGCCGGCGCATCAGGTAGGGATACCACTGCGTGCCGAATGGAACATACACCCTCATGCGGTAGCCTTCCCGCACCAGCTTGTCCTGCAAGTCGCGCCGCACGCCGTACAGCATCTGAAACTCGAAGCGGTTTGGCGCGATCTGATTCTCCTTCGCGAACTGCTTCGCGTCTTTGATGATCGCCTCGTCGTGGGTGGCAATGCCGGGATAGTTGCCCTTCGACATCAGCTCGTGCATGCAGCGGATGTAGTTGCTATCGACGTCCTTCTTGTCCGGATAGGCTACGGTTTCCGGCTCCTTGTATGCGCCCTTGCAGAGCCGCACCCGTGCCTTGATCAGATTGGCGCGCTCGACGTCGGCGAAGGTACGGTACAGATAACTCTGAAGGACTATTCCGACGTTCTCACGATATGCGGAGTAGAGGCGCTGCTCAAACAGGTCGAGCGTTCGCTGGGTGTACTCGCTCGACTCCATGTCGATACGCACGAACGTCTGATACTCCCGCGCCCGCTGCAGAATCTTGTGCATGATGGCGACGCAGAGATCCTCCGAGATGTCGAAACCCATCGCCGTGAGCTTGACCGACACGTTGGCATCTGCTTTCTGCTGGTGAATCCGATCCAGCATCGCGACGTAGGCGTCGCCGGCAACGCGTGCTTCTGTCTCGTTGTGGACACTTTCTCCAAGGAGATCGAGCGAAGCTGTGATCCCGCGCGCGTTGAGCCGCGCGACCGCCGCAAGTGCGGTATCGAGTGTCTCACCCGCTACGAATCGGTTGGCGAAGCTCTTCGCGAGTTTGTTGTTGCGGATGAAGCGGAAGATGTGCTGCTGGTCCGAGAGATAAAGCAACGCACTCCGAAGCATTAGTTCTGAAGTTGCGGTTGCGTCGCGGACGAACGGCGAATCGCGGGGCCGCGACCGCGACGCGAGAGATCGAAGATCCTTTTCACCGGGAACCGACCACCCTTTTGCAGCCGGTTGTCGAACAGGTTCCAGGTGGCGAAGCCATCGTCGCTCTCCGGCTCGAGCAGGTAGACTATCAGGGCTCCGCGCGGCTGCGCGGTGGATACGACGAAGGATTTGGAAGGGAGCGTCTGCAATCCCCGCTCCCAATGTCCTTTGAGTCTCACTTCGTGGTGGCCCTGAAAGGGCCGCTGCGCCGTGACGATACTATCGATCACGAACGATTCTCCGCGCGCTGTCCATAGGGTGTCAGAGCGATCGACACGGATTCCGTGCAGCCGCAGCAGAGTGACGACTGCCGTGTCTTCAGGCGCGATCACATACGCTGCCGGAGGCATCCGATCCAGCGCTGAGGAGAAGCGGTCATACACCGGCATTCTAATGGACCTGAAGCGTCCGGTACGGCGCTCTCCGCGCGGAACGCCGGGCTGTGTGAAAGACGAGTCACCGGTCTTCTCCACATCCTCCTTGATTACGAACGACATTCGGGGAGTCGCAATGATCTCCGAGCGAACCGGGACCATCTGGAGAGAGTCGGGTGAGCGGCCCCAGGCCAGCGGCTGGCTGTCGGCACGAGCGCTCAACGACCTGATCGCAGCGCCCTTCTCGCCGACCAGCGAAAGAATCTCCTTCACGAATGCGTAAGTCGAGCCAATACGTCGCTCGAGAGGATCATGCGAGTACGCCTCGCTGAGAATCGCGATCCGTCCGCGAATACCATAGTAGTTGGTGCCGAAGCGCGGACGCGCGTCGTAAGTCTCCCACCCCTCTGCTACAGTGGTATCCGCTACCAGACCGCGCCCATCGCTGACGAAGTTTCCGTAGTCGAATACCTCGAAGCCGTTGCGGACACGCATCCTCTCGCGCAAAACCGGCAGCAGTGAGTCCCGGGCGTAAACTCCTCCGAAGACGGCGGCGGGGCTCAGCGAAGGAGAATACGTCAGCGCGTAGCCGTGAAAACTTCCGTCGGTGGTGTGCAGATCGACGAACACGTCGGGATCCCACCTGCTGAACATCGCCAGGGATGCGCGCGTTTCCGGCGCCTCGGCCTTCACGTAATCGCGATTCAGATCGAGGCTCTGTGCGTTGGCCCGAATGCCGACCATCTCCGGACCATTCTGCTCGGTACGATTCACGGATTGTGAGGCGAAGCGCTCGTTGCCGTCGGCGTTGTAGATGGGCACGGCTATCAGGACGATCGAGTCGAGCGCGTTCGGCTTGGCCGCGAAGGCAAGGTCCCGCAGGAGAGCCAGCAGCGCGTCCTTCCCTTCGACTTCTCCGGCGTGAATGTTCCCCTGCACGTACACTATGGGCCGACCCAGCCTCTTCGCTTCCGATGGAGTGGAGACGAGCGGACGTGAAGCGATCACGAATGGCAGTTCGCGCCCTTCGTTGGTCTTTCCCATCGAGCCGAACGTCAGTGGAGCGCGCAGCGCGCGCAATGAGTCGAGGAAGCTACGCACGTCGCTATAGCGTGATGTTTCCCTATAGCTAGTCAGCTCGGGGCGGGTTCGTGGAAACGTCGCAGGGTTTGGCGGACCGGGCGGGACGGCCGGACCGCACGCCGCGACAATAGCCACTACTGCAGCAGTCGAAAAGAACCAACGCGCTTCGACCGGCACTTCGCTGATCACCCGCGCTCGTCCGCATAGAAAGACTGATTGCGTCGAGCCATGTCGAGCAGCAATTCCGCCGGCTCGAACCTTCCGGGAAAGCGGGCGTTGAGATCCTCGAGCCGCTGCACCACGATCTTCAGGCCGAGCGAATCCATGTAGCGGAATGGTCCGCCGCGGAAAGGTGGGAAAGCGATTCCGAATACCGCTCCGACATCTCCGTCGCGCGGCGACCGGATGACTCCTTCGTTGAAGCAACGCGCCGCTTCGTTGAGCATCGCCAGCACCGTCCTCTGCTGGATCTGGACGGCGGGCATCTCTGGCCAGGTCGGCGCCTCGGGCGCTGAAGGCGCGATGGAGTTCGCGAGGGGGATGCTTCCCGGCTCGAGGAACAACGCGTACACGGAAGGATCCACATCGCCCTTCTTTCCTTCCTTGTCGTAACTGTAGAAACCTTTTTTGGACTTCCGTCCGTAACGTCCCGCCGCAACCACAGCCGGAATCGATTTCGCGGGCCGCATGCGATCAGGATAGGCGTCCGCCATGATCTTCCCCGCTTTCGTGGCGACGTCGAGACCGACTTCGTCGATGAGCATGATCGGGCCAACCGGAAACCCGAAATCGACGAGCGCTTTGTCGATGATGTCCACCGCGACGCCCTGATCGAGCAGAATCGCAGCCTCGTTGATGTAGGGCGAGAGAATGCGGTTGGCGTAGAAGCCGGGACCATCGTTCACTACGATGACGGTTTTGCCGAGCTTCTTCCCGTAGGCGACCGTCGTCGCCGTCACCTGCGGATGCGTATTGGATGTCGGAATGACTTCCAGCAGCGGCATCTTGTGGACCGGAGAGAAAAAGTGCATTCCGAGTACGCGTTCCGGCCGGCTCGACGCCTGTGCGATCTGTGAAATCGGAATCGTAGATGTATTGGTCGCGAAGATTGCGCTTGGATGGATCGCCGCTTCGGCCTCGCGCAATACCTGGTGCTTGACGGACAGATCCTCGAACACCGCTTCGATTACCAGATCGACATTGCCGAATCCCGAATAGTCGACGGTGCCGCCGAGCAACGCCATGTAATCGCTGTACTGAATCTTGCTTATCTGCTTCTTCGTCAGCTTCTCCCTGAGCACGTCACGGACGGCGGCGTATCCTTTCGCAACTCGGCTGTGGTCGGCGTCCTTCAACCGAACCAGACTCCCGTGTTGAATGGCTATCGAGGCAATGCCAGCTCCCATGAATCCCGCCCCGATTATCGCGATCTTGTCGACCGGCAGTGGCTCGAACGCCGACACCGATAAGTCAGGGTACTGCGCCGGGTCCACTCCCGGGTCCTTCTTGAGCTCATTCGTCGCGAAGAACAGGAAGATCAGCTGCTTCGACACATCGGTCATCGCCATCTCGCCGAAACGCCGTGATTCCTCGCGATAACCGTAGGCGATTCCCTTCTCGTATCCAGCGGCGATAACGTCGATTGCAGCAATCAGCGCGGGATAGTGTCCGCGCGATTTCGCGAGGGTCTGCTCGCGCGCCTTGCGCAGAACCATCGTCCTCCCGGCGGGATTCGAGTCGAGCAGCAGTCCCTTGAAGCCACCCTTGTGTCGCTCGCTCTTCCGTCTGCCTTCCGCAACTTCGCGCGCGCGCTGTAGCGCAACGGTGCGGAGTATCGATGGATGCACCAGCTCGTCGATGAGGCCAAGAGCCAGAGCCTTCTTCGCACGGACGTTCTTACCCGTGAGGATCATGTCGAGGCCATTCGTCAGCCCGATCTTGCGGGGAAGCCTCTGCGTGCCGCCCGCTCCTGGAATCAATCCCAGCTGCACTTCCGGAAGACCGAGAATCGTTTTCGGATGATCGGTCGCGATGCGATATCGGCAGGCAAGTGCGGTCTCGAGCCCTCCTCCGAGGCAGGCGCCATGAATCGCGGCGATGATTGGAATCCGAAGCCGCTCGACCGAATCGAGGAGCATCTGGCCATCACGGCTTAGTCTCTCTGCATCCGTCGCAGTTTTGAGCTCGAGAAACTCCTCGATGTCGGCACCCGCGATCCAGACGTCCGGCTTGCCGCTGATGAGCACCGCCGCGTGAACCGTTGTGTCCCGCTCCAACGAGCTCACCAGCGCCACGAACTCGTCTTTGACCGCACGGCTTAGCTTATTGACCGATTCGTTGGGAAGGTCGAAGGTGACGACCGCGATGCCGTCGCTCACTTCGACCGAGAGAGCCGGCTTCCACCGCGTTCCAACAAGTCCGCCGATCGTGACTTCCGGCGTGGGGCTCATCGCGTTCTCTCCACCACCATCGCGAAGCCCATACCGCCGGCAGCGCAAACCGTCATCAGCCCGAATTGTCCGTCACGGCGGCGCAGCTCGTTGAGCAGCGTGGTCGTGATGCGGGCGCCCGTCGCTCCGAACGGATGTCCAATCGCGATCGACCCGCCCATCACATTGAGCTTGGCCCTATCGACCTCGCCTACCGGCTGCGAGAAACCGGCGCGCTCCGCCCACCACTTCGACTCGAAACCCTTGAGATTCGACAGAACCTGCGCGGCAAATGCCTCGTGCATCTCCACGAGATCCATGTCCTTCAGCGTGAGTCCCGCGCGCTTGAGCGCGACCGGCGCGGCAAGAACCGGCGCCTGCAGCAGCTGCTCGCCCGGATCGAGCGCGGCGTACGCGTACGATCTGATGATGCCCAACGGCGAATAGCCGAGTGACTTTGCTTTTTCCTCGTTCATCAGCAGGACGCACGCACCGCCGTCGGTGAGCGGCGACGAATTGCCCGCGGTGACGGTGCCGTACTTCCTGTCGAATACCGATTTGAGCGCAGCGAGCTGTTCATAGCTCGTGTCCTCCCGAATGCCGTTGTCCGACGTCAGCACACTGTCGAACTTCGGCGGTACGTATACGGGCATGATCTCGGCTGTCAGTCGTCCATCAGCGGTCCCGGCGGCAGCGAGACGGTGCGATCGCAGCGCGAAATGATCCTGCTCCTCACGCGCGATGGCGTTGAGCTTGGCCATCTTCTCCGCTGACTCACCCATCGTCTCGCCGGTCGAAGGCTCGGCGATCGCGGGCGTGACGGGGACCAGGTCCTTCGGCCGTATCCGAGTGAGTGCTCTCAGTCTCGCCGGCAGAGTTCTAGCTTTGGATGCTAGTACGAGCGCCTCGGCGAATCCCTGGGAGTGCAGGATCGGGATGTTGGAGAGCGATTCGGACCCACCCGCAATCGCCACATCGAGCTGACCGAGGGCGATTTGGTCCGCCGCATCCGTTATCGCCTGATTCGCCGATGCGCACGCGCGGCTCACGCTGAACGCCTGAACACCCTTCGGGAGCAGAGGAAGGAGAGAAACCTCGCGAGCGATGTTCGGCGCGAGCACCGACGGAATTACAGTACCGAACACGAGCGCCTGAACTTCGTTGCCGTCCAGGTTGGTGCGCTGCAAGAGCTCAGCAACGCAGAGCTTGCCGAGATCTATCGCCGAAATGGATTTGAACGCCGTTCCGGCTTTAGCAAACGGCGTTCGTACGCCGGCGACTATTGCCACCCGGCGCCCGTTCCCGAATGTTGCCATGCAGGGAACTTAGACGGGCGCCGTTTATCTATCTAGGACGTCTGTTTCTCTCGCGTGGCATGCTCCTTCTCGAGCAGCCGCTTCTTGCGCTCGAGTCCCCAACGATAACCGCCAGGCGCGCCGTCGAGTCGTACGACGCGATGGCACGGCACGACGACGGCGACGCGGTTGTTCGCGCACGCATTCGCTACCGCACGCACTGCTTTCGGAGATCCGATTGCGTTGGCGATCTCACCGTATGAGCGTGTCTCGCCAAACGGAATCTTCTGCAGCTCGCGCCACACTTTCCATTGAAACGCCGAGGCCTGGATGTCGAGCGGAATGGCGGGCCGAGCTCTCTCGCCATCCACGGCGGCGACGATTTCTGAAACCCACACACCGAATGAGCTCGCTGGAGCTGTGACGCGAGTACGCGTCGCAGCCGGATACTCGTGCTCGAGCGCAGCCTCAAGACTCTTCGCATCATCGCCGAGCGTCACCGCGCAGACGCCGCGATCCGTTGCGGCCACGAGCAGCGTCCCCAGCGATGTCTGCTCGATTACATAATCGATGTTCGCTCCTGCTCCGCCGCGCCTGTAGGTCGCAGGCGTCATGCCCAGCTTTGCGTCGGCGCCACCGTAGACTCCGCTGCTGGACCCGTATCCCGCGCCGAACGTAGCGCGACTCACGGTCTCGCCCCGTTTCAGCTCGCCTTTGAGACGCTCTCTCTTGCGGGCGCGGATGTACTGGGCGGGCGTTAGCCCGAGCTGCGCCTTGAACTTCCGCTGAAGATGATACGGACTCATTCCCGATTGCTCGCCCAGCAATTCAAGAGTGATGCGCTCGTCGCTGAAATCGACGATGTGCGCGTCGATGTAATCGCGGGCTCGCTGGATAGCACGATTGGATACTTTCTCTCGATTCGGACGGCAGCGCTGACAGGCGCGGAATCCAGCCTGCTCCGCCGCCTGGGCTGACGAAAAGAAAGCGACGTTGTCGCGCTTCGGCCGCCGTGACGGACAAGACGGGCGGCAATAGATGTGCGTCGTCGTGACGCCATAGAGAAATCGGTCATCGGCGGAAGGGTCTCGCTGTAGGACGGATTCCCAGGCAATAGCTTCATTCACTGGACTCTCCTCCGCTCGACGTTTTGGCTTTCGCGCCGTCAGCTTCATCGCTCATCCTTTCGATACCAAAAGCATAACAGCCGGCGTCGGTATTCCGCACGTGGATATAGGCCACATCGCGATTCTGGAGCAGCTGCTGAAGCTGGGGCTCGATTTCTCCGTTCGAAACATACTTCTGGGAAACCAGCCGCCGTCCTCGCGCATAAGCGTTCAGAGTGAGGCGGTGGGAAGTCATGTCGATCGGGAAACCGCCAGCTTCCGGATATCGTTCGCAGTCGTGCTCGTGGATGAAAACGGGACCGGGTAGCGGAAGATCTTCTTTCCCGTAGAACGCATCGTATGTGAAAAGTATCCGCCTCTCTTTGCCGACGGCAAAGGTTCTCAGACATTGGCGGCACGGGCCGTAGCCGGTGGCCAATTCGGCGTGCGCGGGATGACCGTAACCCGGCGACCGCAGTGTCTTGCGGACGGCGTCAGCAACTCGGTCCCCGACAGCCACTACGCGATATGATTGCATTGTTTCCTCCATTCGGACAGACTGGCTCGATGTTCGTTTCCGAAGGATGGGCCTGCGCCAGATCCCGCGATATCCGAATCTTGCGGTCAAATTCCCTATACTTGGTAACTTCGCGGCACTCCCAAATCAGAACGGAATGACTGAGCTCTCGCGACAACAATTCGACGTGCTGGTGATAGGCGGCGGCATCACCGGCTGTGGCGTGGCGCGTGATGCCGCCATGCGCGGGCTCAACGTCGCGCTGGTCGAGCGCGACGATTTCGCCAGCGGCACTTCGGGTCGTTCATCACGTCTCATTCACGGTGGGATCCGGTATCTCGAGCACGGGCAGCTCCATCTCGTTTACGAGTCTATACGTGAGCGACAGATACTGCTGCGGATTGCACCCCACATCGTAAGGCCACTCGCCTTCACCTGGCCCGTCTATCGTGGCGTCCGCGTCGGGAAAATACGACTGAGCGCCGGGCTTCTTGCGTACTACGTGCTGGCGGGCGGGCGCGCTCGGATGCACTCGACCCTGAACGTCCGCGAGACTCTGGAGCGGGAGCCCTCGCTCGAGGGCACAGGTCTCACTGGTGGAGCAGTCTATTACGACGCTTGTACAGACGACGCGCGGCTCACCGTCGCCAATGCTGTCGCCGCACAAATGAGCGGAGCCACGGTCGTGAGTCATGCGCGCGTGAGCCGGATTGTCGAAAACCACGGCAAGGCTGTGGGTGCGGTCGTGAAACTCCGCGACTCGGACGAAACGCAACAGGTGCGGGCTCGCGTAATCGTCGACGCCACCGGAGTCTGGGACAACGATTTCATGGCTGGCAAGCGTGTTCGACTCCACCGCGGCAGCAAGGGAGCTCACATCAGCGTTCCGCGGGAGCGCGTCGGCAATCGTGATGCGATCACTCTGATCTCGCCGATTGATGGGCGCGTCATGTTCTGTTTGCCCGCCGGTCCACAGGCCATCATCGGCACGACCGACACCTGGACCGACGAGTCCCCCGAGACGGTGCACGCATCGGCGACCGACGTCGATTACCTCCTGCGCTCGGCCAACGCCTACTTTCCGCGCGCCCAGCTGAAGCGCAACGACGTGGTAAGCGCATGGGCAGGGATCCGACCGCTCGCAATCGCCGCTGCGTCCGATCCGAGCGCCGTGTCACGCGAGCACACCATCGTGACCGATGACTCGGGCGTGATCAACGTCACGGGTGGAAAGCTGACGACCTATCGCTCGATGGCGGCCGAGATCGTGAATCGGGTGCAGGATTCTCTTGGTCAGAATCCGGAGCCGTCCCCGACAGACTCGGTTGAGCTTCCCGGTGTGGAGCGCGCCAGCCAAATCGCGCGCCTTCAAAGGGAGGATGCGAAGCTGTCGGAGCCGCTAGCGCCCGGACTTCCGTACACGGGAGCACATCTCGTATACGGGGTCTCGAAGGAACTGGCGCAGGATCTGTCCGATCTTCTGATTCGTCGAACGCACCTGGCTTTCGAGACGCGGGATCACGGGATCAGTGTCGCTCCGATCGCAGCCGACACTGTCGCGCCGTTGCTCGAGTGGGATGATCAAACGAAAAGCGCCCGAGTCCGCGAGTTCACGCAGGACGTCGAGCGCATGTTCGCGATCGGTTAAGCGATCGATCTACTGGACGGTGATGCTCCCAGTCATCCCTTGCGCCACATGAACCGAGCAGTGGTAGTTGTAGGTGCCCGCAACACTGAAAGTTCTGCTGTACGTTCCCTGATCCTTCAAGCCCGAAGTAGCTTGGTCGCCGTCGAAGACTATGTTGTGAAGAACGCAGGTCTGCGGTCCCCCGTAGGGATCGCCGCCGGTGCAGCTGTTCCACGCCCACTGAACCGTTGTGTTGACGGGCACGGTCTTCCCGTCCGGGTTAAAGGCATTGTTCGTAACAGAGATTGCGCCGCTGGGCGGAGGCGTGTTGCCGGGCGTCTGACTCGTCGGCGGGCCAGAAGAGTAGCCGCCTCCGCACGCAGCGGCCGAAATCAAGGCTAGCGCGATACACACATTCGCTGTTCTCATAACACTATCTCCACTTTGAAGCTTCCAGTAATCCTGTTGTACCAGGGTAGGGGCTGGCATTTGCCAGATCAAGCTTCCTCCCGTTTTTCACGGTGAACGGCTGAAAAACAGCGGTGAATCAATCGCCAGGAGTCGTTTGACAGCCTGTCAATATCGCGGCGAGGGTTCGAGCGTAACCTGCGACGGTGGCTGTAGAAGAAGCTCTCTTTCCATCTCGACTTCTGTCTGCAAGTTCTGACGATCCCGGTTGATCGTCGCCATCGCTCTCCGTTTGCCATTTACCATATAGGAAACCGCGCAGTCGAGTTTCATCACGTCGCCGTCGATTCGTGTTTCGTCCCAACGCTCCACGTGGCCGACGTACCGAATGGACAGGTTGTCGTAGTGAGCGCTCCAGAAAAACGGAATGTCGTCGAATCTGTCGCGATGCCCCAGCATGTTCCGCGCGACCACTTGGCCCTGGCGTTCAGCGACTACCCAATGCTCCACACGGAGGCGTGTATCCGAGTACGCGTCGGGCCAGCGCGCCACATCACCTGCCGCAAAAACATCGCGGGCGCTCGTCTCGAGGAATTCGTTGACGGCGATACCGTTGTCGAGCAGGATCCCCGCTTTCTCGGCGAGCTCGAGATTGGGCCGGACACCGACACCGGCGATCACGATGTCAGCATCGAGTCGAGTTTCGTCGTCGAGGATTACCGCTTTGTCCTCGATCGCGCGCGCGGTCCGCCCGAAGTGGAACCGTACGCCATGCTGCTCGTGAACACTCTGTATGAGCTGTCCGAGCTCGGTGCCGAGCACACGTTGCAGCGGAAGAGTCTCTGGGCCGACGACGTGAACCTCGAGGCCGCGGGTCACCAGGGAAGCCGCCACCTCGAGTCCGATGAAGCTTGCACCGATAACGACCGCTGTCCGCGCTCCACTCAGGTGGCCGATGATGGTGCGGCAGTCAGCGAGCGTCCGCAGATACTGAATCTTCTCGCCGCCCTTGATGTCGAGCCGAATCGGGCTTGCACCGGTGGCGATGAGAAGGGCGCCGTACTGATGGACGCTGGAATCGCTGAGCCGCACCGTTTTGGCGGCGGTATCGATCTCCAGGGCTTTGACTCCCGATAGAATCCTGAACTGCTGCTCTTCAAAGAATTCCCTTGGATGAAGAGGAAGCCATTCCTCGGGGGCGTTTCCGGCGAGATAGTCCTTGGAGAGATTCGGCCGGTCGTAGGGCGCATCGGGATCGATGTCTGCGAGCGTTATCGGACCCCGGTAGCCTTCGCGCCTCAACATCTCAGCGCAGGCGATGCCGGCCGCGCTGGCGCCAACGATGAAGACCGAGCGCGGGCCGACAACCGGGTTCTCGTCGAACAGGACTTTGCCCGGCGCTCTATTTCCGCGCGCGTGATCGTCGGAGTGTACCCGGGTGGCATCACGCTTTCCGGTGACCCGAACGAGGTTGTTCTCTACCAACACCGTGTAGGAAGGCAGATCGTTCAACGCCGGCGCGCTGGAAGCCGCGCCATTGCGGAGATCGAAACAGGCGTGGTGCCACGGACACCGAATGGTCTCACTCACGAGCACACCCTTGGCGAGGGTCGCCCCGTAATGCGTGCACTTCCCGCCCACGGCAAACCAGTTGGGCTCGACGTGCACCAGCAAAACCGGCTCGCCGAACGCATGTCCAGCGATGAGCTCACCGGCGCTGACGCTGGTGAGCTCAATGCCCTGAACGAGGTCAGGTCCGGTTAGCTCTTCGGAGGGTTCGGCCATTCGATGTACGCGGCTCCGACCTCCTAGGCCACGTCGTGTATCGTCTTGAGCTCGACGATCTTGAGCCGGCGCGTCATCGCAGGAAGCTTGAGCACCACCGCCTCACCAACGCTCCTTCCAACGAGAGTCTTACCGATCGGCGACGACATGCTCACGTGCCCTTCCTCGAACTCCACTGAGTCGCCGAATACCAGGCTGTAGCTCTCGCGCTCGCCCGTTTTTTCGTCCTGCACCACCACCAGCGAGCCAAGACCGACCTTGTCGGCGGGAATCTGGGTGACGTCGATCTGGGAAAGTTTGCTGAGCCGCTGCCGCAGCTGACCCAGGCGCGCGCGGACGAACTGCTGGCGCTCGAGCGCGGCTTTGTACTCGCTGTTCTCGCGGAGGTCCCCCATCTCGACTGCCCTGCGAATCTCCTGCGGCAGGACGACGTTCAGCTCGTGCTGAAGTTTTTCGACTTCTTCTCCCAGTTTTTTCTTGAGCGTCTCGATCATGCGACTAACGCCTTGCCAGAGGGTGCCGGGGGTGCCAGAGGCCCCGTAAAATCGAACGCCCGGCCGTATACCGGCCGGGCGCCGCACTTTCAAGCTAGGCAGAACCGGGCTGAGAGGCAATCACGGTCCGAACTGTGGCACTCTGCTACCGATGCTGGGGCAGCTTGGAGTCGGTATGATCGATCGCCGGGGGCGCGGCGGACGACTTCTCGTACTCCTCTCGCAGCCGCGACATCATCGCCTCGCGACGGTCGAAGAGTCGCTTGAGTGGACGAACGTCGTGACGCGCCAAAGCGTAAGACGTCAGGAGCGGCAGGGCTACGGTCGAATCGAGATAGCACACCACGGCATCGGGCAATCGGTTGGGGTCGATCTTCCCCCAGCTGACGGCTTCGGCGGGGGTTGCACCCGACAGGCCTCCGGTGTCCGGGCGCGCGTCCGTGATCTGAAGGAAGTAGTCGTGGCCTTTTTCGTCGATGCCCAACACCTCCTGGATCTGCGGTTCGGTCTGCAGCATGAAGTTCTTGGGACTTCCTCCGCCAAGAATCATGACGCCGCTCTTTCCCCTGTCGCGCTTCGCATCAAGGACTATCGACGCCGTCTCGTTCACGTCCTGATTCGGATCGAGAACGAGCTTGTTCCCGTCGAGAGCGAGCGCGGCGATGTTCATGCCGATGGAGCTGTCACCTGGCGACGAAGTGTAGATCGGAACGCCCCCCGCGTAGGCCGCGGAGAGGAGCGATTTCTGTCCGATGCCGAGTGCCTTCTCGCGCTCGCGAACGTACTTGCCGCAGAGGTTGTGGAACACAGCGCTCGACATCGCTCTCTGAAATTCCTTGCCGGTGATGATCTTCCGGAAAAATGCGTCGGTCGAGAGGAGGACGTCGTAGTCGAAAAAGATGTCGTAGATGCGCACGACCCCTTCCTCACGCAGCACGACGTCCGACTCCTGTGCGTTGCCGCGATGCATCGCCAGGCCGAGGCCGAAGTGGGTGTCGTGGTAGAGATTCGCGCCCGTCGAGATGATCCAATCGACGAAGCCGGCTTCGATGAGCGGAATGAGCGCGGACATTCCGAGTCCGGCCGGCGTCAACGCGCCTGTAATCGAGAGTCCGACCGTGACATCGGGCCGCAACATCTTCTCGGTGAAGAGCTGGCACGCTTCGCGGAGACGCGCGGCGTTGTACGCGAGATAAGTCCCCTCGATCAGCTCTGCGACGGTCTCCTTGCCGTTGATGCGACACGGATCGATGGGCTGTCCCTTGAGAAAACGACTCGCCTCGTGAGCGGTGTGCTGCACTCCGCGCTTCTCGCGCTCTTCGGCGGCGAGCTTCTGTTGCGCCTTTGGCCCGGCAGCAGATGCCTTGCCATGGCGCGACGACTTGAAGCCGCCGCGATCGCGTCCCTTCCCCCCTCCCGCGCCGTTGCCCTTACTGCTTTTTGCCATCTCTCGCTGCTTCCAGGGCTCCTCTCGATTCTTCCACGACTTCGTCGAACTGCTCTCCGGCTGTCTTTCCAAGCGATCTGTACGCTGACAATATCGCCTGCACTGCTTCTGCCGGATCGTCGGTCACGAGCATGAGGTCGAGGTCGCCTTCGGAGATCTTTCCCTCGCTCAGCACTCGCGCCTGTAGCCAGCGCAACAACCCCGCCCAGTAATACCGGCCGAAAAGAATTACGGGGAAGCGATAGATCTTCCCCGTTTGAATGAGCGTCAGCGCCTCGAACAGCTCATCGAGCGTCCCAAAGCCGCCCGGGAAGATAATGAATGCGACCGAGTACTTGATGAACATCGTCTTGCGGACGAAGAAGTACCGGAAGTTGACGAGCGTATCGACGTATGGATTGGCGCCCTGCTCGAACGGCAGCTCGATGTTGCAGCCAATCGAGCGGCCGCCACCGAGCCTCGCTCCTTTGTTCGCCGCTTCCATGATCCCCGGTCCGGCGCCCGTGATGATCGCGAAGCCGGCCTGGGCGAGAAGGCGCGCTGTCTCCATCGCCGCGTCGTAATGCGGGTCCTCCGGTCCGATGCGCGCCGAGCCAAAGATCGTCACCGCTTTGTCCACTGACGCGAGAGTGTCGAACCCTTCGATGAACTCTCCCATGATCCGCATCACGCGCCAGGGGTCGGTCCTGGTGAAGTCGATGCG
>Ga0184619_10000048_pt1 | contig 35865 bp, 37 predicted proteins | sample PLM0_60_b1_FD_133146 | JGI IMG/M metagenome (GOLD analysis project Ga0184619, IMG submission 133146) | Groundwater sediment microbial communities from an aquifer in East River, Colorado, USA - PLM0_60_b1 | ecosystem: Environmental > Terrestrial > Soil > Riparian zone | place: USA: East River...
GGGATTGTCCAGCACCGACATTTGTTTTTCGGCGTTGTTGATGAAATACGGCGAGAGATATCCTCTGTCGAACTGCATGCCTTCGACCACCTCGAGCTCGGTCTGCAGGCTTTTGCCGTCCTCCACCGTGATAACGCCTTCCTTGCCGACCTTCTCCATCGCGTCGGAGATGATCTTGACGATCTCGTTGTCCGCGTTGGCGGAAATACCACCCACCTGGGCGATTTCCTTGCTCGTGGTGCAGGCCTTGGACATCTTCTTCAGCTCTTCGACCACTGCGATGACCGACTTGTCGATCCCGCGTTTCAGGTCCATCGGGTTCATTCCCGAAGCGACGAATTTCATTCCTTCCTTGACGATGGATTGCGCGAGCACCGTGGCGGTGGTAGTGCCGTCGCCGGCGACATCCGAAGTCTTCGAGGCGACTTCCTTCACCATCTGCGCGCCCATGTTCTCGAACTTGTCCTTCAGCTCGATTTCCTTGGCGACCGATACGCCGTCTTTGGTCACCGTGGGTGCGCCGTAGGAGCGCTCCAGGATCACATTGCGGCCCTTGGGGCCGAGGGTCACTTTGACCGCGTCGGCGAGAATATTGACGCCCGCGAGCATCTTGTGGCGCGCAGACTCATGAAACAGAACTTGTTTGGCAGACATTTGTGTTTACTCCTGAATGGGTTGGTCTTACTTCGCGACGACACCCATGATGTCGTCTTCACGCATCACGAGGTACTCGGTGCCTTCGACTTTCACGGCCTGGCCGGTGTATTTTCCGAACAGGATGCGGTCGCCGACTTTGACGTCGAGCGGGCGGACCTTGCCGTCTTCGAGAATCTTGCCTTTGCCCACGGCGATGACTTCGCCCTGGTCGGGCTTCTCGGTGGCGTTGTCGGGAATGACGATGCCGCCTGCGGACTTGCGCTCCTCATCGAGACGCTCCACCACAACGCGGTCGTGCAACGGACGGATTTTCATCATGACAATTGATCCTCAAAATAGTGGCCAGAAGTAGAAGTTAAAGTACGGAAACGTTACTTGTGCCGATTGCCGCATCCTATTGGCCGCCGATCGACACGGTGAAGTTCAGTTTCTCTTCCTTGAACGGCGACGGGATGTAGGAGAGCTCGAGCCGGATTTCCTTCAGCTTCTTCGCCTTCAAGGCCTCCACCGGGAACTCCGCGTCCACGGCCTGGGTCGCATCCTGGCCCGGATCGAGCCGCTCGGACGACCCATACGTGGAGGCGCCCCTGATGGTCGGCTCGGTGCGGTTGGCTTCGAGCTTGATCGGCCGGCCCTGAACGTCGATGTAAAGGATTTTGCCTCCGACCAGGCGGACGGTCTGGTCCGCGGAGATGTTCTTGAGGGCGAGTTTCCCGGTGAGCTTCGCGGGATTGGTGACGCGCCCGGAGCCCTCTTCGATACGCTCGGTGACCTGCATCTCGGTCAGTTCACCGGTCACGATGCCGGCAGTCACCTTTATCGAGTTGGGGTTGACCGTATAGACCTTGTCCTTGATCACCGCGGCCATTGCGGACGGCGCCGGGGAACAGCCGAGCGTCGTCGCCATCACCGCCGCGGCCAGGGCGCACGCCACGGCCAGCCCGATTGGCTTCCCGGTAAATGAATTCGTCATGGTATCTCTCGCTGAAAGGCTTGCGATTGGCCCGCCTTGCTGCCTCTATCCATCTGACTGCCAGCAAAAGCGGCGAGATACTAGCGGTGAGATACTGACTGGTTACTTTCAGAAGCAGGTGGTATGATACTGACCGGTAACTCTCTTGTCAATCAGAGATTGGACATGACCACAAGCCCCAAGATCAACGGACGATCGCCTCTGCGGAAGCGGAACGCGAACCGCCCGAGCGCCCGGCAACGCATCTTCGATACGGCCTCCGAGCTCTTCTACCTCAAGGGAATCCGTGCGGTCGGGGTGGAAACCATTGCCGCGGAAGCCGATACCACCAAGATGAGCCTTTACCGGAACTTCCCTTCCAAGGACGAGCTCGTGGCCGAATGGCTGCGAGAGCACGACGCCAACTTCTGGCAGACCTGGGACGCGATGGCGAGCCGGCATCCCAAGGACCCCCGCAAGCAGATCAAGGCCGCCGTCGCTCTGTTGGCCAGGCACGTTGCCGACCCCAAGGCGCGCGGCTGCCCCATGGCGAATGCGGCGGTGGAACTCACCGAGAAGGATCACCCCGCTAGAAAAGTGATCGAGGCACACAAGGCGAAACTGCGCGCCCGCCTTGTCCACATTTGCACCCAGATGGAGGCCCGGGAGCCGAGGCTCCTCGCCGACCAGCTGTTTCTCCTGATGGAAGGCGCCCAGGTCACTACCCAGACACTCGGGGTACGCGGCCCGGCCAGGAACGTTGCTCGCGCCGCGAAGATGTTGATCGACACGCACTTGCGAGCGTCTTGATGCCCAGAAGGAGCGCCGGATGAATACACAGCGTGCAACCCCCGAAGTGATCGACGCCCTTGCGGGCATCGAGATGCAGCGGCAGGAAAAGGAAAAAGAGTCCGGTGTCCCGGTGTCATGCAGCTGGGCGCTCGGCAAACTGTACGAGCTGCTCCCGCGCGGGAGGAAACCGTCGGGGACAAATGCGGAAAGCGCGGCACTCCGGGGGAACATCGAAGCCGCAACTCTGGCGATCGGGCGGCTCGGGAAGCTGGCCCGGGCGACGGGTTATCGCGCAACGCCAAAGAGTAATGCTGCGGTAAAAACAAAGATCGTAGCGCGCAAAATGCACTCTTCCGTGAAACGGCCGTGGAAGACTACTTGATTTGATGGTCGGGGCGGCGAGATTCGAACTCGCGACCACCTGCAGGTCCATGATCCGCTTGGCCGCGGCCGTCCGTCTTGCGGCTGCTATCGACCCTGAGCCGCCGGTCGCCTTTCTCCATACCGGACATTCACGGATAGGATAATCAATTCTCCGGCGCGCCGCAGTCCAGTGCTTGAAGCTGTCCTGAACGGCGCACATCGGTCTTATGTTCACTTGGCTCCTCCTTCGCACCCCTCAACGGGGCGAATCGGAGCGAGTCTAGTGGTAAAGCTCTAGGCGCCGCCGCCGAGGCAGGAGCTGATAAACCTCCTGCGCTCCTCGCCCTTCATGTATCTCAGGTTCGCCTGCTTGTTGCACTCTCCCCAGCGGTCCTGCTGCTTCTTCTGGGCCAGCGTCGGGGCCTTCTTCTGCGCCTTCGTCGCTTTCTTCTGGGCCTTCTTCTGCGCCTTGCTCTGGGCCTGTGCCGTCGCCCTCTTCTCGGTCGGCGCATTGCCCTTGTCTTGGCCGCAGGCGACCAGCGCAGCGGCCAGCACGATGCAAAACAACACAGCGGGTAGTCCTTTCATCAGCTCCTCCTTGCGGTGAGTTGTCGGTAAACCGGGCCGATACGGCCTCATAACGGTATCACGGTCCGCATGCCGCCGGGGCTTCGGCTAAAACCAAGTTTTTCAGTTCGTTAGATATTTCACGCGAGCGCCCCGAAATGCACTTCAAGGTTGACGACGTCAGAATCCGGGAGATCAAAGAACTCGCCCCGCCCTCGCAACTGTTGCGCGAGTTTCCGTGCAGCGAAAAGACCGAGGAATCGGGCTTCGTCACAACATTGAACTGATCCATGACTGGCTCCTTTTTCGTGGAAGGGAGCCAAAGTCTGCGGCCAACGGTCGCGAACCGACCCAAAGGAGACATTCAAGGAAGCTACGACTAGCCTTATCGGCAGTTTGATCTAAGTTGAAGGCGATTACTTTATAAGATCCGCATGATCAAGGACAAGCGCTTCTGGTTATTGCTCTGGCCCAGCAGCCGCCATCAACAAAAACCCCGCCGAAGCGGGGTCTGTGTAATTTACGACTCAACTGCTCAATGCACCTCGAGTCTTTTCGCCGCCGCTACGGTTTTCTTCGGGAGCGTGAGTTCCAGCACGCCGTCGTTGTACTTGGCTTGGGCGGTCGCTTCGTCGACCTCCTGACCGAGCGCGAACGCGCGCTGGATCTTGCCGTAATAGCGCTCGGCACGAAGCACCGTCTCGCCGTTCTCGACGTCTTTTTCGTGCTTCACTTCCGCCGATACCGCAACTTCGTTGCCGTTAATAGTTACGCTGATCTCTTCCTTCTTGACGCCGGGCAATTCCGCCAGCACCTGATACTCCTGGTCGTTCTCGGTTACGTCCATGCGGAACTGCGTCGAGGCGGGCGCATGTTGCCCGTTGGTTTTGGACAGGTGTTTGGTCATGTTCAATCTCTGATTGACAAGCGAGTTACCGGTCAGTACCCTACCACCTGCCTCTAGAAGTGACCGGCCGGTATCTCACCGCTTTAGCTGGCAGTCAGATTGGATGGGGGCAGTAAGGCCAAGCGGGGCAGATTTTTCTCTGAGAGATACCCATGACGAAAAGCGAAGCCCTCGCGACCATCGTGGTCAACAACCTGCGCGGAATCCTCCTGAAGACCTGCGCGGTGAAGACGCCGGGGTTCGGCGCCCGCCGCAAGGCCATGCTCGAAGATATCGCCGTCCTCACCGGCGGCCGGGTCATCGCAGAAGAAGTCGGCCTGACCCTCGAGAAGGCGACACTCAAGGACCTGGGCTAGGCGAAACGGGTCGAAATAGACAAGGAAGAGACGACCCTCATCGACGGGGCCGGCGATCCCAAGGCGATCGAGGCGCGGGTGAAGAGCATCCGCACCCAGATCGAAGAAGTCACCAGCGACTACGACAAGGAGAAGCTGCAGGAGCGGTGGCCAAGCTCGCCGGCGGCGTTGCGATCGTCAAGGTGGGCGCTGCGACCGAAATCGAAATGAAAGAAAGAAAGAAAGGCCCGCGTCGAGGACGCGCTGCACGCGACCCGCGCGGCGGTCTTAATTTATTGGTCGGGGCGGCGAGATTCGAACTCGCGACCACCTGCACCCCATGCAGGTACGCTACCAGGCTGCGCTACGCCCCGACGCGTGAAAAGTATATCAGAGCGGGGTAAGACAATTCGTCTCGTTTCAGCGCAACAGTTCGATGACGTTCTTCAGCTCCTGCTTAAGTGCCGCGAGAACGACGCTGCGCGTCTCGGGACCGCGCGGGGCGGAGGCCGACGATGTCGCTGAGCGCGCCGACGCCGCGCTCAGGTTTTCGTCCAGGCGGTTGCGCGCGCCGCTGATGGTGAATCCCTGTTCGTATAGGAGCTCGCGGATTCGGCGGATGAGCAGCACCTCGTGGTGCTGGTAGTAGCGGCGGTTGCCGCGGCGCTTGACCGGACGAAGCTGGGTGAATTCCTGTTCCCAGTAACGCAATACGTGCGGCTTGACCCCGCATAACTCGCTCACCTCCCCGATGGTGAAGTAGCGCTTCGCCGGAATCGGCGGCAAGCTATCCTTGGTCGCCTTGCTTTCCATGGGTCTGCTCGACCAGCGCCTTCAACTTCTGGCTTGCGTGGAACGTAACCACCCGCCGCGCCGTAATGGGAATTTCCTCGCCGGTCTTGGGGTTGCGGCCGGGGCGCTGCGGTTTGTTGCGCAGCTGAAAGTTGCCGAACCCGGATAGCTTGACGCTCTCCCCGTTTTCGAGCGCCAGGCGGATCTCCTCGAAGAACGTCTCCACCATGTCCTTCGCCTCGCGCTTGTTCAGCCCAACTTTCTCAAAAAGCATGTCCGCCAACTCGGCTTTTGTAAGTGTCATTTGCGCTCCCTTGGAAAGGCAGAATCCCTCTCCACTTCATTACTTAAGTACGTAATTTAGCACCGAATTTTGCGGCGAGAAGCTCAGTCAGTTGCGCCATTGCGGCATCCGCTTCCGCATCGGTCAACGTCCTTGCAGTATCTTGCATAACTACCCGAAATGCAAGGCTTTTTCTACCTCCTTGTACACCTTTACCCCGGTAGAAGTCAAACAGCCGGATATTCTGGACCAAAGGGGGTCGATTCCGGGCAAGTTCCTCCAGGATGATAGCAACCGGTATCCCGTCATCGAACTCCATGGAACGATCCCGAATCACGGGGGGGAATTTGGAGATTTCCCGGTATTGCGGCATGTCCACCGCAACCATCCCGGCGACGTCCAGTTCAAAGAGAACCGGAGCCTGAGGCAGATCGTATTTCCGCTGCCAGCGCGGGTGCAACTCGCCGAGCCAACCGATGGCAGTCCCACCCAGGCGGACGCTGGCCGCGCGGCCCGGGTGCAGCCCCGGATGAGCGAGGGGGGCGAAGCGCGCCTCGCGCGGAGCAAGGAGCGCTTCGACGTCGCCCTTGACGTCGTAGAAATCGACCGGGCGCACGGGAACACCCCACTGCTCGGCAGCAGCCGGCCCGTAGGCAAGACCGCCGATGCGGAGAGGCTGGTGGTAGCCGGCGAGCGCTCTCGCCGGCTCCCGAGGATCCTCGTCCCCGGAGGAGCGCAAAAAGCAGCGGGCAGCCTCAAAAACGCGCACGCGGTCGACCTTGTGCGCCAGGTTGAAGCGCAGGTTCGCCACCAGACTTCCCATGAGACTCGAGCGCATCACATCGAGCTGGGCTGCAATCGGATTTTCCAGCGCGATCGGCTCGGCATTGCCGCAGAAATCGCTCTCCCACTGCGCCTCGACGAAGCTGAAATTCACGACCTCGAAGTACTCGCGGTCCACCAGGATCCGCTTCAGCTCGGAAAGGGTCCTGCAGCCCTCCGGAGCGGCGAGCATGGCGAGCGCCGCCCGCGGCGGCCGGGATGGAATATTGTCGTAGCCATGCAGCCGCGCGATTTCTTCGACCATGTCCTCTTCGATCTCGAGGTCGAAACGGTACGAAGGCGGGGTTACCGTGAATTCACCGCCTGAGCGCGCGTGCGGCAGCTGCAGGCGCTCAAGCAGACCCGCGATCTGCTCATCCGAGAACTGCACACCGATGATCTTGCTCGCTCGGCTCGTGCGCAGTCGGACCGGATTGCGCTGCGGCAGCGCTGCAGCAGCTTCGCTTATCGGTCCTGCCTCGCCGCCGCAGACGGCAAATATCAGCTGCGTGGCGCGCTCGATTGCCTCAGGGGTGGCAGCAAAATCCACGCCCCGCTCGAAGCGGAAAGCCGCGTCGCTGGACAGCGCGAAGCGTCGAGCACGGCCCGCGACAGCGGAGGGATTGAACCACGCCGCCTCGAGAAACACCTCGGCGGTCGAACCGGAAACCGCACTCGCCTCCCCGCCCATGATCCCGCCAAGCGCAAGCGGCTTCCTTGTGTCGGCGATCAGCAGCACGTCGGAGCTTAGTTCGATCTCCTGCCCGTTGAGCAGCCTGAGGTGCTCGCCCTTGCGGGCGCGCCGCACGACTACGTCGCCTTCGATCGCGCGGTTGTCGAAAGCGTGCAGGGGCTGCCCCAGCTCGAGCATCACGAAGTTGGTGATATCGACGATAGCCGAAATCGAGCGCATCCCGCAACGCTCCAACCGGCGCACCATCCAGTCGGGCGTTCGTGCTTTTACATTGACGGCGCGTATGATGCGGCCGCAGTACAGCGGGCAAGCTGCCGCATCCTGGAGGAGGATCTTGCGTTTTTCATCCAGTGCGGCCTTCGCCGGAGCCACGGCGGGCACGGAAAGCGGGGTAGCGGTCAGGACCGAGACTTCGCGCGCGATGCCCCGCAGGCTCAGGCAGTCCCCGCGGTTGGGCGTGAGCTTGAGCGTGATGAGCTGATCATCCAGATCGAGGACCCGGCGCACATCCGCGCCTGGTTGCGCATCGACCGGCAGGACAAGCAGGCCGGAATGATCCTGCGAAAGACCCAGGTCCTTCGCCGAGCACAGCATGCCGCTCGACTCGACGCCGCGGACCTTCGCTTGCTTGATTTCCATGCCCGGGAGCCGCGCCCCCAACATCGCCACCGGCGCTTTCATTCCGGCGACGACGTTTGGGGCTCCGCAGACGATCGCAAGCGTCGTACCACCGCCGACGTCGACTTTGCACAGCGTAAGCCGGTCGGCGTTGGGATGCTTTGCGGCCTGAAGGACTTGCCCGACTACGACCTTGTCGAAAGCGGGCGCGACGGGTTCGACCGATTCGACATCGAGCCCGCCCATGGTGAGGACGCGCGCGAGCTCCCGCGTCGGTATTTTCGGATCGACGAAGGAGCGCAGCCAGCTTTCTGGAAATTTCACGTGAACTGGGCGAGAAAACGCAGATCGCCATCGTAGAAAAGTCGCAAGTCGTCTATCCCGTAACGCAGCATCGTCAGCCGATCGGGACCCATGCCGAAAGCGAAGCCCATGTACTTCTCGTGGTCCACGCCGCAGGCCTTGAGTACGTTGGGGTGCACTTGACCGCTGCCGGCTACCTCGAGCCAACCGGTTTGACCGCACACCCGGCAGCCAGCGCCACCGCAAAATACGCAGCTCATGTCGACTTCTGCCGATGGTTCGGTGAAAGGGAAAAAAGACGGGCGAAAACGCGTTCGCAGCTTCTCGTCTTCGAAGAACTTGCGTAGGAAATCGGTAAGAACGCCCTTGAGATCCGCGAGGCTCACGGCCTCGTCGATCCACAGTCCTTCCACCTGGTGAAACATCGGCGTGTGCGTTGCGTCCGAATCGACGCGGTACACCCGGCCAGGCGCGATGATCTTGAACGGAGGCTCGTGATGTTGCATGTAGCGCACCTGGATCGGCGAGGTGTGCGTGCGCAGAAGCAGGTTTTGCCCGGCGCCTTTCAGATAAAACGTGTCGTGCATCGAACGCGCCGGGTGGTCCTGCGGCTGATTGAGCGCAGTGAAGTTGTGGAAGTCGGTCTCGATCTCGGGACCGTCCGCCACGTCGAACCCGATCGAGCGAAAAAGCTGCTCGATGCGCTCGAGTGTGCGCGTCGCGGGATGCAGGCCGCCGCGGGCAAGGCCGCGCCCCGGCAGAGTCACGTCCAGCGCTCCTTCCGCGAGCCGCGAATCGAGCTCGGCGGCGGCCAGCGCCGCGCGGCGGGCGGCGAGCGCCGCTTCGATCTTGTCTTTCGCTTCGTTGAAACGCGCGCCGACGTCACGGCGCTCGTCCGGCGCGAGCTTGGCGAGCTCCTTCCGCGCCTCGCTCAGTACGCCCGACCTTCCGAAGTAGCGTGCCTTGATGTGCTCGAGATCGTTCGCGTCGTTCGTGCCGCTGAACTCGGCGATCGCCCTCGAAACAACTTTATCCAGATCGATCATCTGAAATTCGACCGCCTCGGCGCCGTGCGCCACCCTTCCTCGGGAAGGAGGGGATCTTCAGTATTAGGCGCCGAGTTTGGCCTTCGCCTGGCTCGCGAGCTGCGCGAAAGCGGGCTTGTCGACCACAGCCAGGTCCGCGAGCACCTTGCGATCGACCTCGATCGAAGCCTTCTTCAGACCGTGCATGAAAGCCGAGTATGTCATGCCGTGCTCGCGCACAGCCGCGTTGATGCGCGCGATCCAGAGCGCGCGAAACTGGCGCTTGCGCTGCTTGCGGTCGCGGTAGGCATACTGCCCCGCCTTCATCACCGCTTCCTTGGCAATGTTGAAAACATTGCCGCGGCGGCCACGGAATCCCTTGGCTTGGGCGATGACCTTCTTGTGCTTGGCGCGCGCGGTTACGCCGCGTTTGACTCGTGGCATGGCGGCTTTCCTTTACGCGTAAGGGAGCATCGCGCGGACATGCTGCTTGTCCGTGGCGTGCACCTCCGCAGTTCCGCGCAAATGGCGTTTGTTCTTGGTGGTTTTCTTGGTGAGGATGTGGCGCTTGAACGCTTGCGAGCGCTTGATACTCCCACCGGAGCGGATCTTGAAGCGCTTGGCGGCGCTGCGCTTGGTCTTCATTTTGGGCATTGCACTGCTCCTGTTTTGGCATGGCGGCGGGTGGCTCCAACGGAGCGCTTTCCGACCTCGGCACCACTTCTTCTAAAAAACCCGCCGTTGCGCTAAGGCGAAACTTCAGGTTTCGGTTCTTTCTTAGGTTCCTTCTTGGCTTCCTTCTTCACCGGCTTCTTGACTTCCTTCTTGCCCTTCTTCGGGGCCAACACCATGATCAATTGCCGCCCTTCCATCTTCGGGTACTGCTCCACGACCGCGTGCGGCTCGAGATCCTGCTTCACCCGTTCGATCAGCCGCACGCCAAATTCCTGATGCGCCATCTCCCGGCCGCGGTAGCGCAAGGTGACCTTGGTCTTGTCGCCTTCATCGAGGAACTTGATCAAGTTTCGCAGCTTGATCTTGTAGTCGCCTTCGTCGGTTCCGGGGCGGAACTTTACCTCTTTGACGTGGATCTGCTTCTGCTTGAGCTTGGCTTCGTGAGCTTTCTTCGCCTCGCGGTACTTGAACTTGCCGTAGTCCATCAACTTGCAGACGGGCGGCTTGGCAAGCGGAGCGATTTCCACCAGATCGACTTCGGCTTCCTCGGCCATTTTCAGGGCCTGGGCGATCGGCACGATGCCGACTTGCTCGCCGGCGGCTCCGATCAAGCGCACTTCGGGCGCATTGATCTCGATGTTGATGCGCTGCGTTCTCTCCGTGGCGATGTTGCATTCTCCAAAAAATTAAAAACTAAGCCGTACTCCCCGCTTTGGCCTCGCTGCGGAGGCGGGCGACGAAGTCCGGCAGGGACATCTGCCCGAGGTCTTCACCGCTGCGGGTACGCACGGCCACCTTTTCGGCTGCCTTCTCTTTCTCGCCGACGATCAGTTGGTAAGGCAGCTTCTGCAAGCTATGTTCCCGAATTTTATAGGTTATTTTCTCGTTCCTCAAGTCGGATTCACAGCGGTAGCCGGCCTGCTTCAGGGCAGCCGCGACCCGCGTGGCGTAATCGGCCTGCCCCTCCGAAATATTGAGCACCACCACCTGCACCGGCGCAAGCCACAGCGGCATGGCACCCGCGTAGTGCTCGATGAGAATGCCGATGAAGCGTTCCATCGAGCCGACGATCGCCCGATGCAGCATGACCGGTACTTTGCGCGAATTATCCTCGGCGACGTACTCCGCACCGAGCAGTCCGGGCATGGAGAAATCGACCTGCATGGTGCCGCATTGCCAAGAGCGGCCGATGCTGTCCTTTAGATGGTATTCGATCTTGGGGCCGTAAAATGCACCCTCTCCCGGGAGCACGTCGTAACCGAGACCGCTTGAATCGAGGGATGCTCGAAGCGCGCGTTCGGCTTTGTCCCAAAGCCCGTCGGCGCCGACCCTTTTCGGAGGGCGCGTCGCGAGCTTGTAGACGACCTCGGTGAAGCCGAAGTCTGCGTAGGCCTCCTGCAGCAGCGCCGTAAACGCCGTGACCTCCGGCTGGATTTGTTCCTCGGTGCAGAAGATGTGGCCATCGTCCTGAGTAAAAGCGCGGATGCGCATGATGCCGTGCAGAGCCCCCGAGGGCTCGTTGCGCGTGCAGACGCCGAATTCGCCGTAGCGCAAAGGCAGATCGCGGTAGCTCCTCAAAGCCTTGTTGAAAATCAGTATGTGTCCCGGGCAGTTCATCGGCTTGATCGCGTAGTCGCGCTTCTCCGACTGGGTGGTGAACATGTTTTCCCGGTAGTTCTGCCAGTGGCCCGATTTCTCCCACAGGCTGCGGTCGAGGATCTGAGGGCAGCGCACCTCGAGATAGGCATTGTCCCGGTAGACGCGACGCATGTACTGCTCGACCTGTTGCCAGATCGCCCAGCCCTTCGGATGCCAGAACACCATGCCCGGGGCTTCTTCCTGAAGGTGGAAAAGGTCCAGCTGCGTGCCCAGGCGCCGGTGATCGCGCTTCTCCGCTTCCTCGATCATGCGCAAGTACGCTTCCTGCTCCTCCCTCTTGGCCCAGGCGGTCCCGTAGATCCGCTGCAGCATCTCGTTTTTGGAATCTCCGCGCCAGTAAGCGCCGGCGACCTTCATCAGCTTGAATACCTTGAGCTTGCCCGTGGAGGGAACGTGCGGGCCGCGGCACAAATCGATGAAATCTCCTTCCCGGTACAGCGAGACCTCTTCGTCCGCGGGAATCGAGGCGACGATCTCCGCCTTGTAGCGCTCGCCGATGGATTTGAAGTATTGAACGGCCTTGTCGCGCGGCCACACCTCGCGCGTCACCGGGAAATCCTTTTTCGCCAGTTCCGCCATGCGCCTTTCGATGGCGCCGAGATCGTCCGGCGTGAACGGTCTCTTGAACGAAAAATCGTAGTAGAAGCCGTTTTCTATCACCGGCCCGATGGTCACTTGCGCTTCGGGAAACAGGTCCTTCACTGCGTAGGCGAGCAGATGCGCCGTGGAGTGTCGCAGGATCTCGACGCCCTCCTTGTCGCGTTCGGTCACTATGGCGAGCTCGCAATCGTTCTCGAGACGGAAAGAGGTATCGACCAGTTTTCCGTTCACCCTTCCCGCGAGCGCGGCGCGTGCCAAACCTGGCCCGATGGCCTGCGCGACCTCAGCCACGGTGACGGGCCCGGGAAAACTCTTTACGGAGCCGTCGGGAAGGCGAATGTTCGGCATGGGCGCATTGTAAAAACAAACCGCGCGTTGAACGCAGCTCAGCTTGCGTTCCAACGCGCGGAGTTAAGCCGGCGCTTCGCGTCCGGCTTAACAGTTGGTAGGCGCGATTGGAATCGAACCAACGACCTCATCCATGTCAAGGATGCGCTCTAGCCAACTGAGCTACGCGCCTAAAGAAGTGCCGGATTCTAGCCGAATGGCCCCACCCGCACAAACCCATGGAGCAACACGGGTAAATCAACCGCGCCAACGCTTCGACCGCGAATCGTAGCTGTACGGCATGGATTTGAAGACCACGTTCGGGCAGGAAATCACGTACTCACCGCTCGAGACAAGGTAGCCCATGGGCGCGCCGCCCGGGCACTTGCTCACCGCTAGAACGTACTTGGGTACGAGCTTGTCTAGGGTCTCTGGATAGGCGCCGCTCTCGCGCTTGTACGCCGAGAGCGCGGAGATCATCCCCGCACCACGGGTCTCGACGGTCAGCATGTCTTTCTCGCCCCCGGTGTAGAGGTCGATCGCAACGTACGCTGCCGCGAGAGCGACCGTAATCACGACGAGCAGAACGATTTGGCTTACGCCCGCCTGACGATTTGCCGCGTTCATCCCCTGTCCTCCTGAGCTAACCGAACCGGCAAATATTACCGCAAGCCGAGCATCTCCGCCGCGTGCTTGCGAGTCGTCGCAGTGATCGCGACCCCGCCCAGCATGCGCGCGATCTCCTCGATGCGAGATTTCTGGTCGAGCACCGCAACCCGGCTCCGGGCGCTGCCGCTTTCGGAGGCCTTCGACACCGACCACTGTTCGCGGGCCTGGGCGGCCACCTGCGGAAGATGGGTGACGCACAATACTTGACGCTCCCCACCCAAGGTTTTCAGCTTCTTGCCGACGACTTCGGCCACGGCTCCGCCTATCCCCGCGTCGACCTCGTCGAAAATCAGCGTTGGTACGGCTGCCGCCCGGCTCGTGATCACCTGGATCGCGAGGCTGATGCGGGACAGTTCCCCTCCGGAAGCCACTTTGGCGAGAGCGCGCGGCTCGGCGCCCGGGTTGGTCGCCACCAGAAACTCGACCTGTTCGTTTCCCGCGACGCTGCCTTCAGGCAAAAGCGAGCGCAGCTCCACCTCGAACCGCCCGCCGGACATCGCGAGTTCCTTCATCGCAGCGTTCACCTCGCGGCCCAGTCTCGTCGCGGCCTTGTTGCGCTCGGCCGAAAGCCGTGCCGCAAGCTCGTCGTAGCGTGAGCGCGCAGCCTGCTCCTGCAGGGCGAGGGCCTCGAGATCCGCGGTCATTTCCAGATCCTTCAGCCGCACCCGAAGTGAAGCCAGAAGCTCAGGCAGCGCCTCCGGCCGCGCGCGAAACTTGCGCGCCGCATTGTGCACCGCTTCGAGGCGCTGCTCGACCTCTAGTAGGCGCTTCGGATCGAGCTCGATGCGATCGGCGTAATGTCTCAACGCATAGGCGGCTTCGCGCAACTGGGCTTCGCCCGATTCGAGCACGGCAATGGTATCGCGCAACGATCCGTCGAATTCGATGAGCGGCCGCAGCCGTGAGAACACTCCGGACAGCGCGCCGAGCGCGGCGTTCTCCGACTCGGAAAGCGCGTCGATCGCGTCCCGCACGCCCTCCATAAGGGTCGCTGCGTGGGCCAGGCGTCCGTGCTCCGACTGGATCGTCTCCCATTCGCCCGGTGAAAGGGCGAGCCGCGACAGTTCTTCGAGCTGCCAATCGAGCTGCTCGCGTTCCGCATCGCGCGCCGCCCTATTTTTCTCGTGGTCGAGTCTCGCACGGCGAAGTCTTTGCCATTCGCGATGAGCGCCACCCGTTTCCTGGGCAAGCGAAGCAAGCCCGGCGTGGGCGTCGAGTACCAGGCGCTGGGCCTCAGGCCTGAGAAGCGACTGGTGCGCGTGCTGGCCGTGAATGTCGACGAGCCGATCTCCCGCCTCGCGCATCTGGTTGATTGTCGCAGCATGGCCGTTGATGAATGCGCGCGAGCGCCCGTTCGCGTCCACCACGCGGCGCAACAGCAACCGGTTCGGATCGCCCTCGAGCGCCTGCTCGCGCAACCAATCCGCGATCCCGGGCAGCGAATCGATGGCGAATTCCGCGGTCACGTCGGCGCGTTCCGCCCCGGAACGCACCTGTTCGCTTCCCGCGCGATCGCCGAGCGTCAATGACAAGGCGTCGATCAGGATCGATTTTCCGGCGCCGGTTTCGCCCGTCAGGGCCGTGAAGCCCGTCCGAAACTCGAGTTCCAGACGATCGACGATCGCGAAGTCCCGAATGGACAGATGCAAAAGCATGCGCAGCTAGAGCACTTCGCTCCAATGCAGCTTCTGCCGCAACATCGCGAAGTAGCTGTAACCCGGAGGGTGGACAAACTTGACGGTATGCTCCGCGCGCCGGACAAGGACACGGTCGCCCTCCTGAAGGTCGCATTGCAGTTGCCCGTCGAAATGAAGCCGCGCATCGATCGAGCGCTTCAGGGAGATCTCGATCACGGTGCGGTCGCTGACCATGATCGGCCTGTTCGACAGCGTGTGCGGGCAGATCGGCACCAACGCGAACCCGGGTACGCTGGGTTGCAGTATCGGCCCGTCCGATGAAAGCGCGTAAGCGGTCGACCCTGTGGGCGTCGCCACGATCAGGCCGTCGGCCCGCAGGTCATAGACGAACTCGCCGTCGATGTTTACCACGAATTCGATCAGCCGACCGACAGATCCTTTGTTCACCACCGCGTCGTTGAGAGCGAGAGTCGCGAGCGTGACCACGCCATCGCGGCGCACTTCGGCCGCGAGCATGGTTCGCTCCTCGATCGCGTGGCGGCCAGCGAGAATGTCGGCCATGGCGTCGAGCATATGGGAGGAAGCGATATCGGTCATGAATCCGAGACGGCCCTGGTTGACGCCCACGAGCGGTACGTGGTGAGCCGCCAGGTTTCGCGCTGCGTTGAGCATGCTTCCATCGCCTCCCTGCACCACGACCAGGTCGGCCCGGGCGCCGATTTCATCGTAATCCGCCACGGGAAAACCGCTGACACGGTTGGTGGTCGCGGTTTCCTTCTCCACCAGCACTGCGCGCCCCTGCTTGCGCAGGTACTCGCCCATCGTGACGAGCGCGGCCGCGACATCGGGGGAGTGGTAGCGGCCTATCAATGCAATGGTATTGAAAGCGGACATACCGTCATTAAATCATGAACATGTGGGGGTGACAAAAAGGCGGCCTGCAATGTTGCGAACAAAACCGCAAATCAGGCCGATTCTGTAGAATCGCGGGCTATGCTGGACCGTCGCGCGCAGATCCTGCTCAAGACCCTGGTGGAGCGCTATATCGCCGAGGGCGAGCCGGTTGGCTCGCGCGCGCTGTCGCGCTACTCCGGCCTGGATTTGAGCCCGGCCACGATCCGGAACGTGATGGCCGATCTCGAGGAACTCGGCTTCGTCGCGAGCCCCCATACCTCGGCAGGACGGATTCCCACCGCCCGCGGTTACCGTTTCTTCGTCGATACCCTGCTCACGGTAAAGCAGCTCGACCGCGTCGAGATCAGCCAGCTCGAAGTCAATCTTCATCCGGACCACCCGCAGCGCCTCATCAGCGCGGCCTCGCAGCTTCTCTCCGAGCTCACCCACTTCGCGGGCGTCGTGGTTGCCAGCAAACGCAAGACGGCGGCCTTCCGTCACATCGAGTTTCTCGCGCTCTCTGACAAGCGTGTCCTGCTGATCATCGTAACACCGGACGACGACGTGCAAAACCGAATATTGTTCACGGAAAAGACCTACACGCCTTCCGAGCTGACCATGGCGGCGAATTTCCTCAATCAGAACTACGCCGGCCTTACGTTCGACGACATCCGCCGCCGCCTGCGCGACGAGCTGAAGCAGCTTCGCGAGGATATGACGCTGCTCATGACCGCAGCGCTCGAGGCCAGCAGCGAGGCCTTGTCCGAGTCGACGGAGAACTATGTCATATCCGGCGAGAGGAATTTGCTCGATTCGCATGAACTCGCCTCGAACATGTCTCGGCTGCGGGAATTGTTCGAGCTCTTCGAAAAAAAGACGCTCCTCGTGCAGATCCTCGAGCTGAGCACTCACGCGCAGGGAGTGCAGATTTACATCGGCGGCGAGTCCGGAATCGCGCCGCTCGACGAATGCAGCGTCGTCACGGCACCTTACGAGTCCGATGGGCAGATAATCGGTACGGTCGGGGTGATTGGGCCGACGCGCATGGCGTATGAGCGCGTGATACCGATCGTCGACATCACCGCCAAGCTGCTGTCGAGTGCGCTGTCGCAACACTGACTCGCTCTCGAACTCCGATCCGGCGCTTTCATGCGCTATCTTCCTGAGCCGGAACACCGGCACGGCGCGATCGCAAAGACCGCGATCCTGCTCATCAACCTCGGCACACCGGATGCTCCGACGCCGCGGGCAGTGCGCCGATATTTGGCGCAGTTCCTGTCGGACCCGCGCGTGATCGAGATTCCTCGCGCGCTCTGGTTGCCGATCCTGCACGCCTTCGTGCTCAGTTCGAGGCCGAGGAAGTCGGCGCGGAAGTACGCGAGCATCTGGTCCCCGGAGGGATCCCCGCTCAGGGTGCACACCGAGAAGCAGGCGCGATTGCTGCGCGGGTATTTCGACTCGCAGATCCGCATGCCGCTCTCGGTCGATTTCGCCATGCGCTATGGCGAGCCTTCGATCCAGGGCACGCTGGCTCGCCTGAAGGCCGAGGGCTGCGAGCGGGTCCTCGTGCTGCCGATGTATCCCCAATACGCGGCCAGCACGACCGCAAGCACGCTGGATGAAGTCGGAGGGTTTCTGCGGCGAGTCCGTAACGTGCCGGAAATCCGGCTGGTGAAGCACTTTCACGACCACCCCTTGTACATCGCTGCTCTGGCAAATCTCGTGCGCGAGTGCTGGCGGCAGTCGGGACGCCCGGACAGGCTGCTCATGAGTTTCCACGGCTTGCCAAGTTACACGCTTGCCCGAGGGGATCCCTACCATTTCGAGTGCCAGAAGACTGCGCGCCTGCTTGCCAGGGAACTTGAGCTTGCCGAGAGCCATTGGCAAATCTCCTTCCAGTCCCGCTTCGGGCGGGCGCAATGGATAGAGCCCTATACCACGTCCACCCTGGCCGATTACGGCCGGCAGGGCGTGCGCCGCGTGGATGTGATCTGTCCGGGATTCGTCGCGGATTGCCTGGAGACCCTCGAAGAAATCGGCATCGAGGGCCGAAAGCTCTTCCTCGGTGCGGGAGGCAGGGAATTTCACCTGTTGCCCTGCCTCAACGAGCGTGCCGACTGGATCAGTGCCCTGGCCGACATTGCGCGGCAGCATCTTGCCGGCTGGGTGATCGAATCCCGGAATCCGCAGATTGAAAGGGACCGCGCGGAAGACAACCGAAGCCGGGCCGACAGCTCTTGAAATCTCCTCGGAGAACCCCAGCTAGAATCGTTAGCGAAAAGGGCACACCCGTGCCCTTCGAAACGTCGAGGCACATCGTGCGGAGAATCTATGCGTGAACCGGACCAACCGAACCCGCAGGTTTCTTCGGGCGACGCGACAGTCGACTCGGACGCTCCGATCGCCAAGCCCGCGGAGGTCGCGCCCGTACCCGATACCGAGGAGCTGCTGCGACGCGCGGAGCTGAAGGCCCAGGAACACCACGACGCTTGGCTCCGAGCCAAGGCGGAGGCGGAAAATATCCGCAAACGGTCGGCGATCGAACTTGCCAACGCGTACAAGTACGCGATCGAGGCCGTCGCCGCGGACCTGCTTCCCGTCAAGGACAGTCTGGAAGCAACGCTCGCGGCCGACTCCGCCGCGCTTGAAACGCTGAGGAGCGGAGTCGACCTGACCTTGAAGCAGCTGAACGCCGTGTTCGGGAGAGTCAACCTCAGGGAGATCAATCCCGTCGGAGAGAAGTTCGATCCCCACCAGCACCAAGCGATCAGCATGCTCCCCTCGGAAAAGGAACCGAACACAGTCATCAACGTGCTGCAAAAAGGCTACAGCCTGCACGACCGGGTGATCCGGCCGGCATTGGTCACCGTGGCCAAACCCAAAGACGATCAAGCTTGAAGTTGAGGGATTGATCCCCATATCGTCATCAAGGTTATTTGCCAGAAAGTTCAAAGGAAAGACCATGGGAAAGATCATCGGAATCGACCTCGGGACGACCAATTCGTGCGTCGCGATCATGGAGGGCGGCAAGCCCAAGGTGATCGAGAACTCTGAAGGCGCCCGCACTACGCCCTCCATCGTCGCCTACATGGAGGACGGGGAAATCCTCGTTGGCGCGCCGGCCAAACGGCAGGCGGTGACCAATCCCAAGAGCACTCTCTACGCGATCAAGCGCCTCATTGGCCGCAAGTTCGAGGAGAAGGAGGTCCAGAAGGACATCGCCCTGATGCCGTACAAGATCGTCAAGGCCGACAACGGCGACGCCTGGGTCGAGATCCGCGGCAAGAAGATCGCTCCGCCCGAAGTGTCGGCGCAGGTCCTGCGCAAGATGAAGAAGACCGCCGAGGACTATCTCGGCGAGGACGTCACGGAGGCAGTGATAACGGTTCCCGCATACTTCAACGACTCCCAGCGCCAGGCGACCAAGGACGCCGGCCGGATCGCGGGACTGGAAGTCAAGCGCATCATCAACGAACCCACGGCGGCCGCGCTCGCGTTCGGACTGGACAAGAAGGAAGGCGACCGCAAGATCGCGGTCTATGACCTCGGTGGCGGCACGTTCGACATCTCGATCATCGAAATCGCGGAAGTCGAAGGCGAGCACCAGTTCGAGGTGCTCTCCACCAACGGCGACACGTTTCTCGGCGGGGAGGACTTCGACCAGCGGCTGATCGACTACCTGTGCGACGAGTTCAGGAAGGACCAGGGTATCGACCTGAGAAAAGACGTGCTCGCGCTGCAGCGCCTGAAGGAAGCTGCGGAAAAAGCGAAGATCGAGCTGTCCTCGAGCGCGCAGACCGAGATCAACCTGCCCTACATCACTGCCGACAAGAGCGGGCCCAAGCATCTCGCCATCAAGGTCACGCGTGCCAAATTCGAGAGCCTGGTCGAGGATCTGATCGCAAAGACGGTCGAGCCCTGCCGCATCGCGTTGAAGGACGCGGGGCTCAAAGTTTCCGACATCGAGGACGTGATCCTGGTCGGTGGAATGACGCGCATGCCCAAGGTCCAGGAAACGGTGAAGGACTTCTTCGGCAAGGAACCGCGTAAGGACGTCAATCCGGACGAGGCCGTTGCAGTCGGCGCCGGGATCCAGGGCGGCGTGTTGAAGGGCGACGTCAAGGATGTCCTGCTTCTGGATGTCACGCCCTTGTCGCTCGGGATCGAGACGCTGGGAGGCGTCTTCACCAAACTCATCCAGAAAAACACCACGATCCCGACCAAGGCGCAGCAGGTCTTCTCCACTGCGGATGACAATCAGTCGGCGGTGACGATCCATGTGCTGCAGGGCGAGCGCGACGTGGCCTCGGGCAACAAGAGCCTCGGCCAGTTCAATCTGGAAGGCATTCCGCCCGCGCCGCGCGGTATGCCGCAGATCGAGGTCACCTTCGACATCGACGCCAACGGCATCTTGCACGTGTCGGCGAAGGACAAGGCCACGGGCAAAGAAAACAAGATCACCATCAAGGCAAACTCGGGGCTCAATGAATCCGAGATCCAGCGCATGGTAAAGGACGCAGAAGCGCACGCCGTCGAAGACAAGAAGCAGCTCGAGATCGTGACGTCACGCAACCAGCTGGATTCGCTGCTGCACTCGGTTCAGAAGTCGTTGAAGGAATACGGCGACAAGCTCGCCGCGGATGAAAAGGCGAAGATCGAGGCTGCGGTCAAGGATGCCGAAGAGGCGATGAAGTCCGACGACAAAGAGAAAATCGACGCCAGGGCGCAGGCACTTGCGCAGGCGGCGCAGAAACTCGGGGAAAAGATGTACGCCGAAGGGCAGCAGGCGCAAAGCGCACAGGACGGCGGCGACGCAAAAACATCGAAGCCGGCAGATGAGGCAAACGTCGTCGACGCCGAGTTTACCGAAGTGAAGGACAAGAAAGGTTAAGCGCCGCGCGCAAATCACGCGGCCTTAACTGGCCGAGTTCGAGCTGACGCGCAAGCGCAGCTCAACTCGGCCTTTGCGTATCTAGCAAGGAAAGAGCCAAGCAATGGCGAAGCGGGATTACTACGAGGTGCTCGGCGTCAATCGCGACGCCGACGAGGAGGTCATCAAAAAAGCGTATCGGCGCCTCGCCATGAAGCATCATCCGGATCGCAATCCGGACAATCCCAAGGCCGAAGAGCTGTTCAAGGAGGCAAAGGAGGCCTACGAGATCCTGACCGACGCCAACAAGCGTGCCGCCTATGACCGCTACGGCCACGCGGGTGTCGATCCGCGCGCGGGTATGGCCGGCGGCGGGGCCGCGGGGTTCTCGGGCTTCGCCGACGCGTTCGGCGATATCTTCGGCGATATCTTCAACCAGGCTCGCGGCGGCCGCTCTTCGGTGTACCGCGGAGCCGACCTGCGCTACAACCTCGAGGTCGCGCTGGAGCAGGCGGCGCGCGGTACCGAAACCCGCATCCGCATTCCGACCTACGAGGATTGCGAAACCTGCAAGGGTTCCGGGGCGAAGCCCGGGACCAAGCCGCGAACCTGCCCGACCTGTGAAGGGCACGGTCAAGTGCGCATGCAGCAGGGGTTTTTCTCCATCCAGCAGGCGTGCCCGAAATGCCACGGAACCGGAAAGGTCATCACCGAGCCCTGCCCGAGCTGCCACGGCGCCGCGCGAGTGAAGAACCAAAAAACGCTCTCGGTCAAGATTCCCGCCGGCGTAGACGACGGCGATCGCATTCGCCTCTCAGGCGAAGGCGAGCCCGGGGTGAATGGCGGACCGGCAGGCGATCTTTACGTGCAGATCCAGGTCAAGTCCCATCCGGTCTTTCAGCGCGACCACGACGACCTGCATTGCGAGATGCCGGTCAGTTTCGCGACGGCGGCGCTCGGTGGAGAAATCGAAATTCCCACGTTGGACGGTTTGGCGAAGATCAGAATCCCGTCCGAGACTCAATCGGGGAAGATATTTCGGCTGCGCGGAAAGGGCATTCGCGGCGTACGCAGTCGGGAACACGGCGACCTCCTTTGCCACGTCGTCGTAGAAACGCCGGTGAGCCTGACCGAGCGACAAAGGGAGTTGCTGCGCGAGTTCGAGGTGATCAGCCAGAGGGACAGCGATAGACACAATCCCCGCGCCAAGTCTTGGATGGAGAAGGTCAAAGAGTTCTTCGCTCAATAGCGAAGGCGAGGGCCTCGGCTCCTCTTCTTGCGGTGTAGAATCGGCGGGTACCGGGCGCGAACGATGAGGAGGGCAATGACGACGATCCGCGCATTGGCTGCGACGGTAGGGGCACTGGCCTGCTTGTTCGCGGGCGGCCCAGCCCACGCGCAGGGCGTCACCAAGACGAGCATCCTGATCGGCCAATCATCTCCGTTTTCCGGCAGCAACAAGGAACTCGGCGAGGACATCCGCGAGGGACTACAAGCCTACTTCAAGCAGCTCAACGAGGCGGGCGGGGTCAGCCGGCGCACCATCGAGCTCATCGCGTTGGACGACGCCAACGACGCCAAACGCTCCGGCGAGAACGCAAGGATCCTGATAGAACAAAGAGGCGTGCTCGCGCTGATCGGCTATGCGAGCGCGACACTGAGCCTGCCGGCGCTTCCGTTCGTCGAAAAGGGCAAGGTCGCATTCGTCGGCCCGTTTACCGGTGCGGAGCCGATGCGCTCGTTTCGCCGCAACGTGTACAACATTCGGGCAAGCTATGCCGATGAGCTCGAGAAGATCGTCGATTTTTATGCAACAATCGGGATCAAGAAATTTTCCGTCATCCACTACGACGACCTCGTCGGCAAGGAGAATCTAGCTGCCGTGGAACTCGCGCTGACCAAGCGCGGGCTGAAGGCGGTCTCGATCGGGACTCTAAAGCGCAATCAGACGGACTTGGGTGCCGCGGTTTCGGACGTCGTCAAGGCGGCCCCGGACGTCATCATCGCCACCACGCTCTACAAGACCACCGGGGATTTCATCAAATCGGCAAAGAAGGCCGGATCGGACGCCCAGTTCGCGAGCATCTCGTTTGTCGGCGCCAGCGCGCTGGCCGGCGAGCTCGGCGACCAAGGCCTGGGCGTCGTCGTCGCCCAGGTGGTGCCGCCCTACGCCAGGGCGTCAATCCCCATCGTACGGGAATACCGGGCGGCAATCGAGAAATCTCCCGGCAAAAGGGATTATTCATTCACTTCGCTGGAATCCTACATCGGAGCCAAAGTGCTTGTCGAAGCGATCCGCCGCGCCGGCGCGAACCCGACGCGCGAAGGCTTGCTCAAGACGCTCGATTCGATGCAGAACTTCAACGTCGGAGGATATCTGGTCGATTTCAGCCCGTCGAATCACAATGGCTCCAAGTTCGTGGAGCTGACCGCCATCAGCAAAGCGGGAAGGTTTGCTTACTAGCGCGCTGCGGACCAGTTTCGCCGCCAAGTAGTGCCTTGAGCGCCGTCCTCGAGCCCGATTCCCTTCTGAAGCAATTCGTCGCGGATTTCGTCGGCGCGGCGAAAATTTCTCGCACGGCGAGCTTCGTTGCGCTCAGCGATCAGCGCCCCTATCTGCACTTCGGAAATCTCGTCTCCCGTGCCCGCACGCAGGAAAGCTTCGCTTTCGCGCGTCAGCAGACCGAGCAGGCTGCCGAGCGCGCGCAACTGACGCGCGAGCGCAGTTGAGTGCGCGCGGTTGACTTCGTTGGCGAGATCGAAAAGCACCGCTACGGCCTCGGGCGTATTGAAGTCCTTGTCCATTGCCTCCCGGAAGCGACGGCCGTGGATTTCGTCCCAGTCAGGCGGCGCCGCGTCCGGTGGCGTTCCTTTCAGGGCGGTGTAGAGCCTCGTCAACGCGTGCCGTGCGTCTCCCAGATAGTCGTCGGCGTAGCTGAGGGGGCTTCGGTAATGCGCACGCACGACGAAGAAACGCACGACTTCCGGATCGTGGCGCTTGAGGAGCTCGCGGATGGTGGCGAAGTTGCCGGTCGATTTCGACATCTTCTCGTCCTGCAGCTGGACGAAGCCGTTGTGCATCCAGTATCTGACGAAGGGTTGCCCGTCATCTCGAGCCAGGACGGCTTCGGACTGCGCGATTTCGTTTTCGTGATGCGGAAACTGCAGGTCCTGCCCGCCGCCGTGAATGTCGAAATGCGCTCCCAGCAGTTTCGTGCTCATCGCCGAGCACTCGATGTGCCAGCCCGGACGCCCATTGCCCCAGGGCGACTGCCAAGAAGGCTCGCCCTCCTTGGCGCGCTTCCACAGGACGAAATCGAGTGGATCGCGTTTCGTCGTGTCGACCTCGACCCGCTCCCCGGCGCGCAGGTCTTCGAGCGATTTCCCCGAGAGCTTGCCGTAACCCGGGAACTTCCGGACTGAGAAATTCACGTCGCCGCTTTCCGCCCGGTAGGCGATACCCCGCTCCTCCAGTCTTCGGACCATCTCTAGCATCTCGGTGACGTGAGCCGTTGCGCGCGGCTCGATGTCGGGCTTCTGCACCGCCAGTGCCGCCGCGTCCTCGTCCATGTAACGAATAAAGCGCTCGGTCAGAGCGGGGACGGGCTCACCAGTCTCCGCCGCGCGGCGGATGATCTTGTCGTCGATATCGGTAATATTGCGCACATAAATCAGCGGATAGCCGCTTGCGCGCAACCAGCGCTGTACTATGTCGAACACGATCATCATCCGCGCATGCCCGAGATGGCAGTAGTCGTACACCGTGATCCCGCACACGTACATCCTCACCCGCGCCGGATCGAGGGGAACGAAAGCTTCCTCAGCGCGGCTGAGGCTGTTGTAGATTTTCAGCATGGCATCGAATTCGAGCCGTGCCCGTCTCTCATCGTGTGAGCGACAAAGACCCGCATTGTCATGATCTCTGAGCGGACCGAGATTTTCAGCGGCGTTGAGGCGGACGGCGGCGCGGCTGCCGGAGAGAAAAGGGACAAAATCGAGGAAATTCCCGCAAGAGGCTGATTATTGTAGATTTTACGAGCTTCTTGATAGAATGAGGTGTGCCCCTCGGCTCAAAAAAAGTATAGCACAATGAATTTCATGGCTCGGTCTTCCACGCGGCTTGCGGTTCCGCTTTTCGCGCTGGCAATTTCCGCGTTGCCTGTGCGCGCGGACGAGCTTCAGGATATCGACCGCCTCTTGAAGCAGGGCCGGGCCGCTCAAGCCCTCGAGCGCGTCAATCAATATCTCTCACAGAAGCCGAAGGACGCCAAGGGTCGCTTCATCAAGGGATTGATCCTGGTAGAACAGAACAAAGTGCCGGAAGCAACCGAGGTCTTTACCGCACTCTCGCGCGACTACCCCGAGTTGCCCGAGCCCTACAACAATCTTGCGGTTCTCTATGCCGCTCAAGGCCAGTACGAAAAGGCGCGGCAACAACTCGAGATGTCGATCCGCACGCACCCGAGCTACGCGACCGCGTACGAGAATCTCGGCGACGTGTACACCAAGCTTGCCAGCCAGGCCTACGACAGGGCCCTGCAGTTCGATTCGTCCAACTCGGCGGCAAAGAACAAGCTCTCGCTGATTCGCGATTTGATATCGAGCGACGGCCCCACGCGCAGCTCGGCCGCCGCTTCGGGAACGTCGACGGCACCGCCGCCGTCGGCAGCGAGGACCGCGCCGGCAAAATCCGCCGAGACCAAGCTGGCCGCAGGACAGGCAAAATCCGTGGCAACGAAGCCGGCGGAGAAACCGGCGCGGGCTCAAGGCGGCAGCGGGGAGGAAGTGCTGCAGGCGGTGCTCGACTGGGCGAGCGCCTGGTCCAGCCAGAAAGTGGACAGCTACCTCGCCTTTTACGCGCAAGACTTCAAGACTCCGAAGGGCGAGGAGCGCTCGCAATGGGAAGCGGCGCGCAGACAGCGCATCGCCGGTCCCAAGAAGATCGATGTGGTCATCGAATCGCCCAAGGTGGTCCTCAAGGGCGAGAACGACGCGGTGATCAACTTCCGGCAGGTGTACCGATCGGACAGCCTGAAGGTCAACAGCAACAAGACCCTGATCATGGTGCGCAGGGAGGGGCGCTGGGTCATCCAGCAGGAACGGACGGGAGCCTGATGTCGAGGCCGACCCTCAGCTGCGTTCTTGTCGCGGCCGTCGCCTTCGGGGCCCCCTCCACCCTGTCACCCGCGAAGGGTGCGCGCATCGATGCGACGGCAGACGCCCTACTCGCAGCGGTCTACGAAGAAATCGTTCGGGGGCATCTCGACGCGGCGCTTCAGAATATCGAGGGACTGATCCGCGTAAGACCCAACTTTCGCCTTGCCCACCTGATCAAGGGCGACTTGCTGCTCGCGCGCGGCCGGCCGATCAACACAATCGGCGCGGCCCCCAACGTACCCGAGGCGCACATGGAGGGATTGCGGGCCGAAGCGTTCACCCGCCTGCGGGCCTACCGCGAGCGCCCGCCGACGGATCGTGTACCGCGCTATTTGCTGCAGCTGCGCGAGGATCAAAAGTACGCGGTCGTCGTCGACACGCGCCGCTCACGGCTTTATCTGTACCAGAACGAGGGCGGGAAACCACGCTTCGTCGCCGATTATTACGTGAGCTCGGGAAAAAACGGGCCGCTGAAAGTCCGAGAGGGAGACGAGAAAACACCCATCGGGGTATACCACGTTACGGAGAGCCTGCCTCGGGAAAAACTCTCGGACTTCTACGGCAGCGGCGCCTTCCCGATCAACTACCCGAACGAGTGGGACCGCATTCAGGGGCGGAAAGGCCACGGCATCTGGCTGCACGGCACGCCTTCGAACACCTACAGCAGACCCCCGCGTTCGAGTAACGGCTGTGTCGTCCTCGCCAATTCCGATCTCGATGTGCTGGCGCGCAACCTTCAGATCGGCGTCACGCCGGTGGTCATCAGCGAGGACGTCGAATGGCTGAGCACCGAGGACTGGGCGAGCGAGCGGACATCGTTCGGAAAGCAGCTGGAACAATGGCGGGCCGACTGGGAAAGCCTCGACACGGAACGCTACCTCACGCATTATTCGAAGAACTTCTCCGCGCCGAACCAGGACCTGGACAGTTGGAGCCGGCATAAGCGCCTCGTAAACGGCGCCAAGAGCTGGATCAAGGTCAAGATGAGCAATCTCAGCATGTTCCGGGATCCCGGCAAGGACGGCCTGGTGCTGGTGACCTTCGACCAGGAGTATAGGTCGAATAATCTGTCGAATACCGTGACGAAGCGCCAATACTGGCTGCACGAAGACGGACGCTGGCGCATTGTCTACGAGGGAACGGTCTGAACCGGGTTTGTGCGTTGCGCCGCCGGCCGAACGGAATCCACCTCCCAGGAGCATCAACATGCATCGCATTTCGACGCTCGTCCTCCTCCTGCTGGCAATCCCCTGCGCGTGGGCACAGAATCCGCGTGCGGAATTCAAGACCAGCATGGGCAGCTTTGCGCTCGAGCTTTATGCCGACAAGACTCCCAAGACGGTCGCGAATTTCATTCAATACGTCAACAGCGGCTTCTACAATGGAACGATCTTTCACCGCGTCATCGACGGTTTCATGATTCAGGGGGGCGGCTTCGAGCCCGGAATGCGCGAGAAGACGACTCGTGCTCCAATAGAAAACGAGGCCGGGCTCGCCCTCAAGGCGGGCCTGAAAAACGAACTGGGAACCGTTGCGATGGCGCGCACGCCCAACCCGCATTCGGCAACCGCGCAATTCTTCATCAATGTAAAGGACAACGGTTTTCTCGACTACCGCGAGCCGTCCCCGCGGGGATTCGGGTACGCGGTGTTTGGACGCGTGGTCGAGGGGATGGACACCGTGCTGCGAATTTCCAAGACACCGACCACGACGGTCGAACAGCACCAAAACGTCCCGCAGCGACCTGTCTTGATCGAGTCGGTATCACTGAAACCAGCCAAGTAACCGGGACCCATGGTCAGGCTCCAAACGAACTTCGGCATCATCGCGCTCGAGCTCGATACCGCACGCGCACCCGAAACGGTCAAGAATTTTCTCGAATATGTCGAATCGGGTTTCTACTCCAACACCGTGTTTCACCGCGTCATCGACGGCTTCATGATCCAGGGCGGCGGGTTCGAACCGGGAATGCGACAAAAGCCGGCCCGAAATCCGATCAAGAGCGAAGCGCACAACGGTCTCAAGAACGAGCGCTATACGATCGCCATGGCGCGGACTTCAGAACCGCATTCGGCCTCGAGCCAGTTTTTCATCAACGTCAAGGACAACGGCTTCCTCGACCACACCGCCCAGAATGCCCAGGGTTGGGGCTACTGTGTGTTCGGCAAGGTCGCCGAAGGCCAGGATGTGGTCGACAAAATCAAACAGCTCAAGACCGGAAAGCGCGGTTCCCACTCGGACGTTCCGGTTGAGGACGTCATCATCGAGAAGGCGGAGGTCGCGTAGGGAAAGGAATGGCGGTCCTTTTCATCTCCGACCTCCACCTCTCGAGCAGCCGGCCGGGGATCAATCAGGTCTTTTTCCAGTTTCTCCGCGAGCGCGCAGTCCAGGCCCCGGATCTCTACATCCTGGGCGACCTGTTCGAGTACTGGGCGGGCGACGACGACATCGGGGATCCCTTCAACGCGAAGGTCGTCGCGGCCCTTGCAGAATGCGCCCGCGGCGGCACGCACATCCTCGTGATGCACGGCAACCGCGACTTCCTTTTCGGGCCTGGCTTCGCGCAGGCGAGCGGCGCGCAGCTCATCGACGACCCGGTCGTGCTCGACCTGTTCGGCAAAAAAACCGTCCTCACGCACGGCGACGCGCTGTGCACCGACGACCGCGAGTACCAGGCGTTCCGCGCGGAAGTGCGCTCGGAATCCTGGAAGCGGGCCTTCCTCGCACAGCCTCTCCCCGAGCGCAAGCGGCGCATCGAGGCGCTGCGTGCTCGGAGCGAGATCGAGAAGAAGCGCAAGCCGGCCGAGATCATGGACGTCAACGCCGGCGCGGTGGAGTCGCTGCTGCGCGCGCACGGCTATCCGCGCCTGATCCACGGCCACACCCACCGCCCTGCCCGGCACGAGCATCGCGTCGACGGCAGGGTCTGCGAGCGCTGGGTGCTGCCCGACTGGTACGAGTCGGGAGGGATTCTGGCGTGCGACGAGAAAGGCTGCCGAACGCAAAAACCCTAGGGCGAAAATACGCTCACGAGTTCGGTGATCGTCGCCGCGAAACGCCTAGTCCGTGATCGCTTGGTAGACGAGCTGCTTGACGAGCTTGCGGAAGTACGCTCGCTGCGGGCTCGCCGCCTGTGTCATCAGGACCGCAGTCACCTGTTCCTTGGGGTCCACCCAGAAATAGGTGCCGGCGTAGCCGGCCCACATGTACTCGCCGGCCGAACCCGGCACGCCCGCGACGCCGTCGCCCGTGCGCACCGCAAAGCCCAGGCCGAAGCTGTATCCCTTGGTGCCGAGCAGCAGCTCTCCGGGCTGCGGGTTCTGGACGATGAAGTTGCCCAGATGATCCGAGGTCATCAGCCTTACCGTCGTGCGGCTCAGGATGCGTGTGCCGTCGAGCGTACCGCCGTTCATCATCATCTGGCAGAAGCGCAGGTAATCCGCCGCGGTGGACACGCCGCCCGCGCCGCCGGAGTCGTTCTTCGGTGGTGCGGACACGTCAATCAGCGGGAAGGCGCGGCCGGCAAAGCGGTCCTTCTCCAGCGACTCTGCAAGGCGCGGCATCTTGGCCGCCGGCACCCAGAAGCCCGAGTCTTTCATCCTGAGCGGCTTGAACAGACGCTCTTCGAGGAAATCCGAGAGGCGCTTGCCCGAGGCGCGCTCCACGACTCGGCCCAGCATGTCCACGGACAGGCTGTAGTTCCAGGTCGTGCCCGGCTGGAACGCGAGCGGCACCGTCGCCATCCTCCCGATCTGATCGGCAGGCGCGAGGTTGCGCGCTTCGTAGTCCATGTCCTTGCGAAACACGCCGATGCGCTCCAGGCCGTCCCTGACCGGCGCGTTCTGCGTGATCTCGCCGTACGCGAGGCCCGAGGTGTGGCGCAGCAGATCCTGCACGGTCATCTGCCGCTCCTGCGGCGCGAGCGCGTAGCTCGTGTTGCCCGCGGCGTCCTTGCTCGGCACACTCACTTGCAGCTTGTCGAAGCCCGGCAGGTACCTGCTCACCGGATCCGTGAGCTGGATCACGCCGTCCTCGACCAGCATCATCGCCGCCACTGACGCCAGCGGCTTGGTCATCGAGTAGATGCGGAAGATCGCCTCCGGGGTCATCTTGGCCGACGCGGTCTGCATCCCGACCGCGTCTTGGTAGACGAGCTTGCCCTTCCTCGCCACCATGACTACCGCGCCGCGGAAACTGCCGTCGGTGACTTCCCTCTTCAGCGCTTCCCCGATCTTCGCGAGCCTCGGTGCCGACATTCCCACCTGCTCCGGCTTCGCCAACGGCAGCGGCTGCGCGCCGAGGCTCCAGGCGCAAAATGCGAGCACGAAACCGGCGAACGCCGCGCCGGACCGATTGAATGGTTTCATGGACTCCTCCTTGGGAAAGTTTTCTTCGTAACGCGCTCCTAGCCCAGTCCGCGGGCGAGATCGTTCTGCAGATCCCGAACCGACTCGAGCCCGACCGCGACGCGCAGCAGGCCTTCCGTGATCCCGGCGCGCGCTCGCGCCTCGGCGGAAATCCTGCCGTGAGTGGTGGTTCCAGGATGCGTGATGGTGGTCTTCGTGTCGCCCAGGTTCGCCGTGATCGAGATCATGCGCGTCGAGTCGACCACGCGCCACGCCGCCTCGCGTCCGCCTTTCACGACGAAGGAGACGATAGCGCCTCCTGAGCGCTGCTGGCGCATCGCGAGCGCGTGCTGCGGGTGCGACGCGAGCCCCGGGTAGTACACGCGCTCCACGCGCGGTCGGGACTCGAGCCACTGGGCGAGCTCGAGCGCACTTCGGGATTGCGCCTCCATCCGGATCCTGAGGGTCTCCAGTCCCTTCAGCAGCACCCAGGCATTGAAGGCGGAAAGAGTGGGTCCGGCGGTCCGAAGGAAGGAGAAAACCGCGTCCATCACGGAGCCGTTTGTGCCCAGCACCGCCCCGCCCAGCACCCGGCCCTGACCGTCCAGATACTTGGTGGCCGAATGGATCACGAGGTCGGCGCCGAGCTCGAAAGGCCGTTGCAGGGCCGGCGTGCAGAAGCAGTTGTCGACGACGAGCAGCGCCCCTCCGTCCCGGGCGATTTGCGCCAAGGCCGAAATATCGAAAACCTCCGTCAGCGGGTTGGACGGCGTCTCAAGAAATAGGAGGCGTGTGTTCGGCTTCATCGCGGCGCGCCATGCCGAAGGCAGGGTGCCGTCCGCGTACGTCGTCTCGATTCCGAACTTCGAAAGGACGGTGCTGAACAATTGCACGGTCGCGCCAAAGACTCCCGAGGAGCACACGACGTGATCTCCACCCTTCAGCGTGGCCATGGCGGTCGCCAGGATGGCCGACATTCCGGAGGCAGTCGCGACACAGGCCTGCGCACCTTCGAGGGCAGCGAGCCGCTCCTGGAATGCGGTCACGGTGGGATTGGTGAAGCGCGAATAGATGTTCCCGGGCGCGTTGTTGCAGAACCGGTCCGCGGCTTCCGCGGCGGTCTCGAACACGAAGCTCGAAGTAAGATAGAGCGCCTCGGAGTGCTCGTTGAACTGGCTGCGCGCGATTCCGGCGCGGACCGCAAGCGTTTCGATATCGTAGTCCTGCATTCTCGATTCCTGAAAATAAAAAAACCCGTCCAGCTTTTCGCTAAGACGGGTTTTGGCCACGCTTTAGCCGTATTTATTAAGCGCCCGCAAGCTGTCGATCAAATCGGCGCAGTGCGCACCTTACTATCCCGGCGCGGCGATGTCAAACAGGCGGCAGCCCGCCGAAGACCTTGGCGCGACACTCATCAGGCCGCGTTAAGGTCGAGCTGGTTGTTCTCGGAGTCCTCCTCGCTTTCCTGGCGGTTGGCGTCGCGCTGCCGCTCGATCGAGGCGAGATATTCGCTCGTCACGTCTCCGGTGATGTACACCCCGTCGAAACACGAGGTCTCGAACTGCGTGAGCTTCGGATTGACCGCGCGCACCGCGGCCTTGAGCGCGTCCAGATCCTGGTAGACGACCGCGTCTGCCCCGATCTCGCGCGCGACCTGTTCGTCATTCCGCCCGGTGGCGATGAGCTCGGCACGCGTCGGCATATCGATGCCGTACACGTTCGGAAATCGCACCGGCGGCGCCGCAGAGGCGAAAAACACCTTGTTCGCGCCCGCTTCGCGCGCCATCTGTACGATTTCTCGGCCCGTCGTTCCCCGCACGATCGAGTCGTCGACGATCATGACGTTCTTGTCCTTGAATTCCAGGCCGACGACGCTCAGCTTCTGGCGTACCGATTTCTTGCGAATCGTCTGACCGGGCATGATGAAAGTACGGCCGATGTAGCGATTGCGGATGAAGCCCTCTCTATACGTCACGTTGAGACCGTGAGCCAGTTCGAGCGCGGCCGGCCTGCTCGTGTCGGGGACCGGGATCACGACGTCGATTTCAAGATGGGGCATCGTGCGCCTGATTTTTTCCGAAAGCTTCCGCCCCATGTGCAGCCGGCTCTCGTACACGGAAACCGCGTCCATGACCGAGTCGGGCCGGGCGAGGTAGACGTACTCGAAGATGCAGGGCGCGAGCACGGGTTTGGCCGCACACTGGCGGCTGTTGAACGTTCCGCCTTCATCGATGAAGATGGCCTCGCCCGGCAGGACGTCTCGCACCAGCTCGAAGCCGAATGCGGTGAGCGCGACGCTTTCGGAAGCGACCAGATATTCGGATCCCTCGTCGGTGTGATTGCGCCCGAATACGAGCGGACGGATTCCGAACGGGTCACGGAACGCGAGCAGCCCGTAGCCCGCTATCAGCGCCACCACCGCATAGGCGCCGCGGCAACGCCGATGCACGTTCGCCACCGCGGTAAAGATGGTCTCGGGGTCGAGCTTCTGACCCTTTGCGGCGAGCTCCAGTTCGTGCGCGAGCACGTTGAGCAGCACTTCCGAGTCGGAGTTGGTATTGATGTGGCGCAGATCCTGACGGAACATCTCCTGCTTCAGCACCTCGGAATTGGTCAGGTTGCCGTTGTGGCCGAGGACGATCCCAAACGGGGAGTTGACGTAGAAAGGTTGTGCTTCCCCGGCGTTGAACGCCGAGCCCGCGGTGGGATAGCGGCAGTGCCCGATCCCGGTGCCGCCCGAGAGCGAGCGCATGTTCCGGGTGCGAAACACGTCGCGCACCATCCCGGGCCCCTTGTGCATGTGAAACGCCTTGTGTTCCGACGTGACGATCCCGGCTGCGTCCTGGCCGCGGTGCTGCAGCAGCAGCAGCCCGTCGTACAGCAGCTGATTGACCGGCGTCTTCGCCACGACCCCGAGAATGCCGCACATCTGCGCTATTCCTCCCGACTCATCGGTACCTCAGGCGTTGCGCGAGGCGCGCGGGCATATAGGGCCGCAGCGCGAGTACCGCGGTCTCGAACGGCCCCGACAGCGCCGCGTCGCGCCAGAAAGCCTCGCGCGGGAGCGGCGTCAGGCCCGAAAGCAAGACCACGACGAGCACGATGATCAACCCTCTTACCAGGCCGAAGACCGACCCCAGCGCGCGATCCGCGGGACCCAGGCCGGACGCCCGGACAGCGGACGAAAGCGCGAGCCCGGCGATCCAGCCGATCACCAGCACCACGCCGAACACGATCAGGAAGCCTACCAGCGCGCTCAGCAACGGACCTAGGCTTTGCGGCAGGAAGCCGGCGACGTGGCCTCCGAAAAGGGTCGCCAATATGAACCCGCCGACCCACACTCCGAGCGAGACCATCTCGCGCGCGAGACCGTGGAGCAGGCTGATCGCGATCGACACGACCAGGACGACCAGCACGCCAAAATCGAACAACGTCATCGCTGTGCCACCTGCCCGACTTCGAGGCCGAGGGATTTGAGCCGGTCCCTAGCCTTTTCCGCGGCGTCGCGGCTCGCGAAAGGTCCGGCGCGCACGCGCGTTTGCTCGCCCTGCTGGCTTTTGACGTTCTCGGTATAGCTCTTGATGCCTGCGGAAGCCGCTCGGTCCTGTACCTGCTTCGCGTTGTCAGGATTGGTAAAGGCACCGAGCGGGACGACAAACCCCTCGTCGTTCAACAGCGCCCGGGCGCGGCGAGCCTCGGCCACCTGGGTCTTGGCGCGCTCCTTGTCCGCGGTCCTCGCGCTCTCCTTCTTCGGAGCACGAGACCGCGACGCCGGTTCAGGCTCGGCTTGTGTCGCTCTATTCGACGCTTCCTTCGAAGCCTGCGTCGATTCACTCTTCTGCGGCGTTGCAGGGGGGGACTGCAGCGGGGGGAGAACCCGCGTCTTGAACGGGCCTCCGTCTTGGGCGGGAATCTGCACCGTCAGCGCCTGCGGCACGGGCCTGGGCTGCTGGTCCAGAATGACGGGCAGGACCACGACGATGAGCACCACCAGCGCGATTGCGCCGACCAGCCGCCGGCGCGCGCGGCGCTTAAGCAGGTTGGCGTCGTCTGCCAATGGAAAAGACCCCAAATAAGCTGCAAATTGCGTCGCAGGACGGCCGCGTCATGGGGCTACCCGCCGAATTTCGGTCCGGGCGGCCTCGATCCCCTGCATGACATCGGCCACGGTGTGGAACGATCCAAACACCACGATTCTATCATTTTCGTTTGCCCGCTTCCGTGCGGCGGCATAGGCCTCCGGAGGGTTCCCGAAGCAAAGCACGTCGCCCGCCGCACCCGCGCTTGCAAGGGCATCGGCCAACCGCGGCGCGCCGGCGCCGCGAGGCACCGAAAGATCGGCTGCGAACCAAGCTGAAATCCTGTCTTTCAGCGCCCGGCAAACTCCTTCGATATCCTTGTCCCGCAGCATGCCGAAGACGCCGTAAGTCTCCGGATAGAAGCCCATCCCGGCGAGGTTCTCCGCGAGCACACCCGCGGCCTGCGGATTGTGCGCGACGTCCAAAACGACTGTCGGTCGACCCGGAAGTACCTGGAACCGCGCCGGAAGCTGCACTTGCGCAAGACCGTTGCGGATGTCCTGCATGCCGACCGGGAGCCGTGCGCGCAGCGCATCGAGCGCGGCAAGCGCCGCGCTCGCATTCGAAAGCTGGCGTTCGCCCCTGAGTGCGGGCAGTGCAAGGCCGCCTCGGCGCACGCCCCGCCCCCAAAACATCCATTGCTGCCCTTGCTTCTGGTAGCCGAAATCCCGGCCGAACAACAGGAGGTCGACACCCACTGCGCCCGCGTGGTCGAGAACGCTGCGGGGCGGATCCGGATCTGCGACGATCGCGGGCCTGCCCCCACGGAAAATCCCCGCCTTTTCGTAACCGATGCGCTCGCGCGTGTCGCCGAGGTAATCCGTGTGATCCAAAGCGACTGAGGTCAGCAATGCGCAGTCGGCGTCGAAGGCGTTGACCGCGTCCAAGCGCCCACCCAGGCCGACCTCCAGTATCACGGCGTCGAGCGCCTCCGTCGCAAAAATCTCCCACGCGGCCAGGGTACCGAACTCGAAATACGTGAGCGTGATCTCACCGCGAGCACGCTCGACCGTTTCGAACGCTGCACACAAGCGCGCGTCGCTCACGGCAACGCCGTCGAGGCGAACGCGCTCGTTGTAACGAAGGAGGTGCGGCGAAGTGTAGAGGCCCACTCTGTATCCGGCGGCGAGCAGAATCGCTTCCAGTATCGCGCAGGTCGAGCCCTTTCCGTTGGTGCCGGCGACGGTGAAAAACACCGCCGGGCTCGACCCTCCGAGAACGTCGCGCACCTTCGCCACGCGCTCCAACCCGAGCTGGATCGATTTCGGATGGATGCGCTCGATGTAGTCGAGCCACTCAGAGAGGCTCCGGCCGGGCATGAAACGGCGACTGACGGTCAGTTTGCCGCGGGGGCCTGCCGCTGCAGGAGCGTAAGAAGGTTCGCGAGTTTGTCGCGCATCTGGCGCCGGTCGACGATCATGTCGATTGCGCCCTTGTCCAGCAAGAACTCAGCGCGCTGGAAGCCCTCGGGGAGCTTCTCGCGCACGGTCTGCTCGATGACGCGCGGCCCGGCGAAACCGATGAGCGCACGCGGTTCGGCAATCACGACATCACCGATCATGGCGAAGCTTGCCGACACCCCGCCCATGGTCGGGTCGGTGAGGACCGTGATGAACGGGAGCTTGCGCGCCGTGAGCTGTGTCAAGGCCGCGGTGGTCTTGGCCATCTGCATGAGCGAAAACAGCCCTTCCTGCATGCGCGCGCCGCCGGTCGCCGTGACGCACACGAGCGGCAGTTGCTGGTCGAGGCACGCGTGCACGCCGCGCACGAAGCGTTCCCCCACGGCCGACCCCATCGATCCGCCCATGAACTCGAACTCGAAAGCGGCGCCGATGAGAGGCA
>Ga0184619_10000049_pt1 | contig 35217 bp, 34 predicted proteins | sample PLM0_60_b1_FD_133146 | JGI IMG/M metagenome (GOLD analysis project Ga0184619, IMG submission 133146) | Groundwater sediment microbial communities from an aquifer in East River, Colorado, USA - PLM0_60_b1 | ecosystem: Environmental > Terrestrial > Soil > Riparian zone | place: USA: East River...
TCACATAATGCTCCTTCAGCGGAATCGAGGCTTGCCCTCGCGCGACGTCGTTGCGCGCGGGCACGCGTCCGCGATCGCGGATGAGCGCCTGGCCCTCCGTCGAAAGCAGCAGGTCGACGAGCAGGCGAGCGCCGGTCGGATGCGGTGCTCTGGCCGATACCGCGACCTGGCTCGGCGAGGTGATGACCGGGTCGAGGGTCTTCACCCAGTCGACTGGGGCCCCGGCCTGTCTGGCCTCGTCCATTTCGGCGGCGTGCACCAGCGCCAGGGGAAAATCACCCGCGATCAGGAGCCTGGCGAGCAGGCTGTGGCCGCGGCGGAACTGCGGATTCTGCCGCGCGAGGGCCTGCATGAATGCCGCGCCCTTTTCCCCGCCGAGATAGTCGAGCATGGCGGCGTACCATTCGACGTCGCTTTCGTCCATGGCGAACCTTTCCTTCCACTTCGGCGCGAGCAGATCCTCCCAGCTCTTGGGGGCTTCGGACTGCTGCACCGAGCGGGTGTTGTAGCCGATCACGTATTGCCGCACGTAAATTGCCGCCCAGCGGCCCTCCGGGTCGACCGCGCCTCTCGGAAATCCGCTGCGCGTCTCCGGGGACGCGTAGGCGGCGAGCAGCCCTTCCTGCGCAAGCGCATCCATGTCCAGGTGGTTGAACGAAACCACGTCCCAGAAAAACTTTCCGGCGCGCATCTCGGTGAGGATGCGCGTGCGGATCTTCTCTCCCGGCTGCCGCAGGATCGTGAGATTCAACTCGGGATATTTCTCCCGGAAGCGCCTTCGGAGCGGCGCCGCGTCGGGGGTGTTCATCGCGGTGTACCAAACGACCTCGCGCTCGCCTCCGGCCGCATCGGCCGCGCGCGCGGGCGCCTGCGTGAAGGAAGGGCCGGCTTCGACGCAGATAAGAAGCGCCGCGAGCAGGCGCGCGCACCTCACGATGTTCCTCGACATGTTGTCATCTACCTGAATGCTGGCTTCGTATTCAGGTAGGACTTCTTCATCTCCGGGCGGTACTTCTCCATCATTTCCCGGTTCATGTCGAGGGGCGGCTTGGCGCTCGCGGGCAGCATGGGAAAGTACTTTGTTTCCTTCGTGTCCTGCGCGAACTGCGCTCGCGCGCGTTTGAGAAGCTCGGGATCGGTGAGCAGGTCCAGCACGGTCGCGGCGAGGACCTTGGCGCCGGCGGCCTGTCCTTTGTGCGAGATCGACAGGGTCGGAGTCACTGCCGCCGCCCAGTTGTGGTACTGGACGCCCGGCACGCTCGCCGGGAACTGGAAGATACTCGAGGGCACGACCCAGGTCACGTCGCCGTTGTCGTTCGAGGCAAAGGACTGCGGTCGCGCGCCGAGGGGAATCGGGCGCGTCGCCAGACCGACTTCGGGCACGCCGACCGACTTCTGGAAGCGCCTGGCAAAGTCGTTCTCCTCGTTCGACCAGGCCGGCGCTCCGACGCTGTCGATGTTCTTCTGAATCGCCTCGGCGATGGCGCGGTTGCTCAGTTGCGGCCAGGCCGAAGCGACCACCTCGTGGCTCAGCGTCGTGGAGGTCATGATCGCGGCGCCTTCGGCCACTTTCACCACCTTGTTGAAGTTCTCGATGGTCTTGGGTCCGGTGTCGTCGCGCACATACCACCAGATTTTGCCCAGGTCCGCGATGATGTTGGGCTGGATGCCGCCGTGGGTGATGGTGCGATGGGCGCGAGCCGTCGGGCGCAGGTGCTCCCGCAGCGCATTCACACCGGCGTCCATCAGCACCACGGCATCGACCGCGTCGCGGCCGTCCCAGGGATTCGTCGCGCCGTGCGCGGTCTTGCCGCGGAAGGTGAACTCCGCGCTGATCGCGCCGTAGTTCATCAGGCCCACGCCGGTACCGAATGTCGAGCCGATGTGGATCAGCAGCGCCGTATCGATATCCTTGAACAGTCCCGCGCGCACGAGGAACGGGCGACTGACCAGTTGCTCCTCGGCCGGGCCGTAGGTGAGCACGACGGTGCCCGGCAGTTTGTAGCGCTCCATGACCTGCTTGAGCGCATAAGCCGCGCCGACGGTCACGCCGGCGTGGGTGTTGTGGCCTTCCATGTGCCCGGGCGCGCCGGCGATGAGGGGCTTACGCTCGATGCTGCCAGGCGTCTGCGAGCCCTCGGGGAGAGCATCGACCTCGGTGACAATGGCGATGCGCGGCGATCCCGATCCCCATTCCGCCCAGACGTTGGTCGGGAAGCCGGCGTCGCCGATGCGGACCCGGAAGCCGATCGATTGAAGGGTCTCCGTTAGGAGCTTCGCGCTCTCGTGTTCCTGCATGCCGAGCTCGGCGAAGTAGTAGATATTGTCGGAAAGCATGGCGATGGTCTCGGCATTGCGCTCGATCGCGGCCCAGGCGAGCTTCTTCTGCTCGTCGGTCGCCGCGTAAGTCGGCCGCAGCTCGATCCGGCCGGTTGCGAACAGCGCGACGAGCGCGCAGGCGAAGAACGCGGTGACGGCGAGACGATTGATCACTGGACCTCCCGGGGGTGCCTCGTCCAAAACTTCGAAAGCGGCATATGCAATGGTACTCGCGCGAATACGTCTGCGGAACGGGGTGAGGGCCGGCCGCCCCGCCGGAAAGCCGCATCGGGGCGTGCCCAGCCGGGTGGAGGCCTTCGGCGGTACGCGACAATCGGGTTTGGCCGTGCCAGAATTTCCCCTCACGCCGTTTGCCAACCGGGAGCGCCCCGTGTCGCATGAAGCCGGTCCGTTCGCCAACCTCGACGAGGGCGCGTTGCGTGCGCTCGCGCCCCACGGCGCCGTGCGCTCATTTTCCAAGAATGCGGTGGTCGTCAGCGAGGGTGACGAGACCGACTCCCTGTACATCCTGCTCTCGGGACGCGTCAAGGCGTTCGTGAGCGAGGAGGACGGCAGGGAGGTGGTGCTCAGCACGGTCGGCGTGGGCGACTACTTCGGCGAGCTGGTGCTCGACGGCGGCCCGCGTTCCGCTTCGATCATGACTCTGGAGCCGTGCCGCTTTTTCGTGATCCCGCGCGGCGACATCGAGGGATTGATCGATCGCAACCCGGCGTTCGCGCGCCACCTGATCCGCATGCTGATCGGCAAGGTGCGCAGCCTCACCCAGAAGGTCCTCGACCTGGCCCTGAAGGACGTCTACGGCCGGTTCGCGAAGTTCATCGACGAGAACGCAGTCGAGCAAAAGGGCGCGCGCGTGGTGCCAGAGCGTCTCACCCAGCACGACATCGCGGCGCGAATCGGCGGTTCGCGCGAGATGGTCAACCGCATCGTCAAGGACCTCACCGCGGGCGGCTATATCTCGGTCGACGCCAAGCAGATTACGGTTCACAAGAAGCTCCCGTCGCACTGGTGAGGGTGCGCGGGGCGCCCCCGCACCGGTGCTGGCCGTCTAAATGTGCATGCGGCACAAAACGCTTGTGTCAGGCGACGGCGAGAACGGGCGGCCGGAAGCCTAAAGTGGTCTCCATGGGGCAGGCGATTTCCGTCAGCCCGGAAACGAGACAAGGAGACCACCATGATCAACCGCAAAAATCTCTCCGGCGAGTCCGCTTTCTTCGCCGTCACCGCGATCGCGATCTGCGCCGTCCTCGTGGCGGCGGCTGCGGCCCTGCTGGCCCCGGCGGCAGCGACCTCCGGTGTTTCGACCGCCGGCAGCGTCGCGACTTACTCCAGCCCCACCGGCTATTTCCCGGAACAGTTCGTCAATCAGGCGAAGGAAGTCGAGCCGATGCCGGAGATGTACTACTGAGCCGGAGGCTGGAAGCCGACTGAACAAGAATGCTGGTGCCGGACGGGCCTGGGAAATCTCCAGGCCTTTTTTTCGTCCGGGGTGTTCGCTCCCTGAGCCGCCCCGAAGGGTCACGGGGTTAACCTGACAATTCCCGTGGGGCTTACCTGACGGGATTGTCGCCTGCAGGAGACAGATCGCCGCGAGACCAAAAAGCTGAAGGCGCGCCACGCCTTCTCTTTGCTACACCGCCACTTCATGATATTGTCAAGCCGCTACCTTAGCGTCCTGGCCAAAAAGGGGTGGGCTCATGAGTTGGATCACATTGGTGGCGGTACTGGTCGCGTGGTGTCTAGGCGGGCTAGGCGTGGCCTACCTATTCGGCCGCTTCATACATGGAGTGGAAGCCTCCGGAAGCGCGAGCAATCTCCCACTCCCCGTGGTGAGCTACCTGCGCCGCGTCAGGCGCGCAGCGAAAACGCCGTCGCAGACCAAAACGCGGCGCGAAGCCATCGAAGGGCGCCGCCCGCACTGAATCTCTTCGCCCACCTCGATCCCTTCCTGACTCCCGCCAGGAACCGCTCGGCGGGCGTGCCGCCGGGGGTAACACGCCGTCGTTCTGAAAGTCGCCCGCCGTCTTAAGCTTCAATACCATCGATGGTCGCGATGACAAGAGCCCGACTCGATGTTGTTCCGCTCACCCAGCATATCGGGGCGGAAATTCGCGGGCTGGACCTGCACGACAAGCCCGACGACGGGACCATCAAGGCGATCTATCGGGCCTGGCTCGATCACCTCGTGATCGTTTTCCCAGACCAGAACCTCGAGCAGGAAGACCTCGTCCGCGTCACCGGCTATTTCGGCGAGATGGGCATGCCGCGCCGGCCGCCACGGTTCTTCCCGAAGGGGTATTCGCGGCTCCTGCCGGGGATCATGCTCATCTCGAACATCCGCGAGAACGGCGAGCCGATCGGAGCCCTGCCGGACGGCGAGATGATGTTCCACCACGACATGATCCACTCCGAGATGCCCGACAAGGGGACTATGCTCTACTCGGTCGAAATTCCCGACACCGGCGGCAATACGCTGTTCGCGAGCGGCTATGCCGCCTACGACACGCTCGATCCCGCGGTGCGCGACAAGCTCGGCGGACGCAAGGCCATCCATCACTACAACTACGGCTCGACACTGAAGGGTGACAACAAGGGCACCGAAGCCTTCGGCGAGTGCATCCACCCGGTGTTCCGCACCAACGAGGACACCCACCGCAAGGCGGTCTACGTCAACCGGCTGATGACCGTCGGCATCGTCGACATGCCGAAGGAAGAGAGCGCCCCGCTGCTCAAGGCCGTGTTCGATCACGCCGAGAAGAAGGAGTTCATCTACGAGCACGTCTGGCGCGTCGGCGACCTTCTCCTCTGGGACAACCGCTGCTCTTCCCACGCGCGCACGGATTTCCCCTCGACGCAACGTCGCTTGATGTGGCGAACGACGGTCAAGGGTGCCAAGCGGCCGTATTGAGCGGCCATCGACAGAGCACTAGCGGGTCGCGCCCTTGAGAATGATCTGCTCGAACAAGCCGAATGATTTTTCCTGCTCGTCGAGCAAGGTCGCGGCATCGAGAAATTTGAGCCTGACGCCCTTGACCGGCGATTCTATTTTCACGTGAGTCGGCACGTAGCCGATTTTTGCCAGCATGCGCTGTCCTTCCGGACCGATGATGTAGTCGTAGAACAGCAAAGCGGCGTGCGGGTGCGGCGCCCTTCTGGCGACGCCGATCGCGTTCGTGATGCTCACTGCGGGCTCGATCGCGAACCAGTCGATCGGCGAGCCCTTCTTCTTTGCCTGTTCCACGCTGTATTGGTAGACCGTCAGCGCGAGTGGCACCTCGCCCGAGGCCACCAGGTTCGTCAATAGGGGATGGCCGCTGCGGACCGAGAGCCCATTGCTTGCGACCAGGTCGCGAAAGAACTTCACGCCCTCCGCCCCGCCCATGTCCGCAATCACCGACGACATCCATTCGTGATCGTCGCCTTCGATCGCGAGTTTCCCTTTCCACTTGGTCGCCAGCAGATCCCGATACGTCTTGGGGAGGTCCTCTTTCCTGACCGCGTGGGTGTTGTAGGCTTGCACGAACACGTGGTGCAGGGTGGCGACCCATTCGCGGTGCGCGGGTACGGCGGAAGGGACCAGGTCCCTGTGATACGGAGAATGAATTTCCTGCAGCAGATTCTCGCGCCGCAGCGCCTCCTGCTGGGGCGAGATGATGGCGATCACATCGACGCTGGGGCCGCCGGCGCGCGCTTCGGTGATGACCTTCCGCAGAACGATTTCCGAGCGGGCACGCCAGACGTTGACCTTGATGCCGTATTTGCTCCTGAACGGCTCGATCAGCTGGTCGGCGTATTCGACGGGGAAAGTCGCATAAAAAAGAAGCGAGCCTTCCTTTCTTGCTCCTTCTATCAGCAGCTGCTGCCGGTCTTCGCCCTGATACGCGGCGAGCTCTTGCAGGGTTTGCGAATGCGCGGGGTGAACGGCCGACGACACGGCGAGCACCAGAGCGGCGGAAACGCGCTTCACTAGGGGCCGCCCCGCTTGAGTATCACCTCCTCGAAGGACTTGGTCCATTTGTCGCTCTGGTCCAGCGCGACCGCCGGGTCCACCAGCGTGAAGCGCCGCACGGCGAGCGGCGACCGCACTGTGGCGTTCGTCGGAACGTATTCCATGGCCACCAGCAATTCCTGCGCCTCGGTCGACAGCATGAAGACGTAGAAAAGGAGCGCGGCATTCGGATGCGGGGCGCGGCGCGCGATGCCGATGCCGCTCATGCGCGCGACCGCCGGCTCCAGCACGAACCAGTCGATCGCCGCGCCCTTGCGCCTGGCGGTTTCCGCCATGAAGTTGTAGACCGTGAGCGCGAGCGGCACTTCGCCGGCGACGACCATGTTGTTGAGCAGCGAATGCCCGGTGCGCACCGAGATGCCGTTTCGCGCCATCAGGTCGCGGAAGAACTGGATGCCCTTTTCCTCGCCCATGGAGAGGACCACGGTCGAGTACCATTCCGGTACGTTGGCCTCGATGCCGAGCTTGCCTTTCCATTTCGGGTCCAGCAGATCCTGAAACGTATTGGGCAGGGTTTCTTTTTTCACGAGCTGGGTGTTGTAGGCCTGCACCCAGACGGACAGGTAGGTCGCAACCCATTCGCGATGGGGCCGCAGCGCGCCCGCGATCAGCTCCGTCGAGTACGGTGATGCGACCGCTTGCAGGATTTTCTCCCGATGCAACGTCTCCATTTCGAGCGCGGAGGAGTGGATCGCATCGACCTCGTGGCGCTTCGCCGCCGCCTCGGCCAGGGTTCGCTGCAGCACTTTCTCGGACCCGGCGCGCCAGACCTTGACCTTGACGCCGTATTTTTTCTCGAACAGGTCGGTCAGGGGCGGCAGGTCTTTTTCGGCGAAGCTCGTGTACAGCGCGAAGGAGCCCTCCTTTTGCGCCGCAGCGATCAGCCTCCGGGACCGGTCCGGGCCGCCATACCGCAAGAGCGACGTATCCTGCGCGAAGGCGGGCAGGGCGGTCGCGAGCGCGGCCAGGATCAGGACCCAACTTGAGTATGGCACGGCACTAATCTAACATCGTGACATTCCGCGCGCTGATCGATTCGGGGCGCGCTCTCGAGAAGGAGAGATACATGTCCATTCAGACCACGGATCAGGACGACCGCACCCGGGAACACGACATCACGCGTGCCGGCGCCAAGGCGACGGCGAAGAAGCCCGCGTTCTTCAAGATGCGCGCCCAGATGCTCGAAGAGGGGCGCACCAACACGGCGCTCGCGAGGACCGAGAACATGTGGGCGACCCTCAAGGTCTACGCCTCGGGCGGCGAGAACGGGCTGCACACGCATCCCAACGAGGACCACACTTTCATCGTGTTGCAGGGCAGCGCGCGCTACTACGACGCGGACGGAGGCCATACCGACGTCGGCAAGCACGAGGGGATCATGTTGCCCGCCGGCGCGTATTACTGGTTCGAGGCCACGAGCAAGGAGCCGCTGGTGCTGGTGCGGATCGGCTGCCGGGTGGGGTCTCAGGACGCTTCGGGCCGGCTCAATATCCGCGGAGAGCCCATGCCGGGCGATTCCAAGGAGAACAAGCGCGTGCCGGTGGTGGTCCGCGACGGCGAGTTCTTCGAGTAGCCGATCAAGCAGGGCACGAACATGGCGGCGACAGATATTCGGAGTCGGGGGGTCGACGGGATCATCATTTCGGCGGATTCCCACGTGATGGAGCCGGTCGATCTCTGGAAGAAGGGCGTGCCGGAAAAATATCGCGACGCCGCGCCGCTCTTTCCTCCTCACAAGCTGGGCGAAGGATTCCAGCGGCGCGAGGGGGGACAGGATCCGAACGCGAGGATCAGGGAGATGGAAGTCGACGGTCTCTCCGCCGAAGTTCTCTATCCGACGCTCCTCCTGGGCCTCTACGCGCTCGAGGATGCCGGGCTCCAAGAAGCGTGCTTCCGCCTCTACAACGATTGGTTGATCGAATACTGCAGCGCGGCCCGGAACCGCCTCATCGGCATTCCGGCCATCTCCGTTTATAACGTCGACAACGCGGTCAAGGAGCTGGAACGCTGCCGCAGGGCGGGACTCAGAGGCGCGTTGATCTGGCAGGCGCCCCATCCGGATCTGCCTTTTCATTCCAGCCACTACGACAAATTCTGGGCGGCGGCCCAGAACCTGGATGCGCCCGTCAGCATGCACATCCTGACCGGCCACAGTTACCACAGCAAGGAAAGAAGAGGCATCGAGCGTTACCGCGGCAGCGTCAACCTGAAGCTCGCGGACGTCGCCAACGCGCTTTTCGATTTCATTTTCTACGGCGTGCTGGAGCGCTACCCGAAACTCAAGCTCGTGTCCGTGGAAAACGAATCCGGCTGGCTCCCCTTCGTGGTGCAGCAGTGGGATTATTACTTTCGCCGCTTCCGCGGCGAGAACCCGCCGCCCATCACCCGCGACCCGGGCGAGTACGTCCGCAACCAGGTCTTTTCCTGCTTCTTCAACGATTCGGTCTGCGGCCGCAATCTCGAGTGGTGGGGCCAGGACAACCTCATGTGGTCGAACGACTTTCCCCACGCCAATTCGACCTGGCCGAATTCGCTCAAGGTCATCCGGCGCGATCTCGGCCACCTGCCTCTGGAGACGCAGACGAAAGTACTGGCCGAAAATGCATGCAAGTTGTACGGCCTCGACGTGTCGGCGCTCCCGGCCGGGATTTCCACGGCGGCGCAGGCAGCGCAAGCGGCGCAAGCGGCGGCTTAGTCCGTTGCAAATGAGCTGTCATTCTGAGGGCGCAGCCCGAAGAATCTGCTTCTCGCAGCGCAAAAGCAGATCCTTCGCGGAGTTTACCCTCGAGCGCAGCGAAGGGCTCAGGATGACAAGGATAATTTCCGCGTTTCTGCTGGCCGTTGCGGCCCCCGTCGCGGTGGCGCAATCGTTCGCCCAGCTCGCATCGGACGGGAGCCCTTCCCGCCATCAGCGGCTGGTCGAGGCGGCGCGAAAGGAAGGCTCGCTCACCCTCTACACCTCCAATGCCGCCGACACGCTCAAGGTCCTGATCGCCGATTTCGAAAAGCGGTACGGCGTGCGCGTCAACGCCTGGCGGGCCTCCTCAGTCAAGGTGCTGCAGCGCGCGGTGGCGGAAAAAACGGCGAACCGCTGGGACTTCGACGCACTCAGCGTCTCTTCGCCGGAGCTCGAAGCGCTCTACCGGGAAAAGCTCCTGCAGGAAGTCGATTCCGCCTGGCACAGGGAAATGCTCGAAGGCACGCTGCCCGCCCATCGCGGCTGGGCGCCGCAATTCATCAACGTTTTCGTGCAGGCGTACAACACCGGCGCGGTCAAGAAGCAGGACCTCCCGAAAAATTGGGGGGACCTGCTCGATCCCCGATGGAAAGGCAGGCTGGGCGTGGAGGCGAAAGCCGGCGAATGGTATTGCACCCTGCTCAAGTACCAGGGCGAGGAGAAAGGCGCTGAGCTCTTCCGTGGGATCGCGGCGCGCAACGGCTTGTCGGTGCGCAGCGGCAATTCGGTCCTCGCCAACATGGTCGTATCGGGCGAGGTGCCGCTGGCGCTCGCCGTCTACAGCCACATGATCGACCAGGCCAAGCAGCAGGGCGCGCCCGTCGACTGGTTCGCGATCGAGCCGATGATAGGACGCTCGAACGGCATAGCCGTGTCGCGCAGGCCGCCTCATCCGAACGCGGCGCTGCTCTTCTACGAATACGCGATCGGCGACGCGCAGCCGCTGATGTTGAAGATGAATTACCTGTCGCCGGTGAAGAAACTTGCGTCACGGGTGCGAGGTGCGAAAATTCTGTTCGTCGACCCGGCGGCGGACGGCGCCGAAGTCGAGCGTTGCGACCATGCCTACGACGCGCTGATCAGGACGAAAACGTAATAGTGGCAGATTCACCAACGATATCGCTCGCTCTCGGCGGCGGCGGCGCCCGGGGCCTCGCCCACATCGGCGTGATTCAGTGGCTAACCGAAAACGGCTACGACATTCGCTCGATCGCGGGCTCCTCCATGGGCGCTCTCGTCGGGGGAATTTACGCTACGGGCAAACTCGGGATTTATGCAGAATGGGTGTTGGCGCTTGAGCGCATCCGCGTAGTTCGCTTGTTCGATCTGGCATTCGGTCGTGCCGGGCTCTTCAAAGGCGATCGCATCATGGGCGCACTGCGCGGGCTGATTGGCGAATTCGCTATCGAGGATCTACCAGTTTCGTTCACGGCGGTCGCAACCGACCTCGAGTCTGGCGAGGAAGTGTGGTTGCGCGAGGGCAAGCTGTTCGACGCGATCCGCGCCTCGATCGCGACCCCTCTGATCTTCACGCCCTTCGAATATCGCGGTCGAAAGCTGCTTGACGGCAGCTTGGTGAATCCGGTTCCGATTGCGCCCACTCTCAACGACACGACCGAACTGACTGTCGCTGTCCATCTGAGCGGCCCAATCGAGTTTAGGCCGTCTCTGCTCCCAAGCGCGCCCGTCCTTGACGGCAACGCCTATCGGCGGCGCATCCGTGCGTTCATCGAGAGCCTACACCGCTCTAAGGCAGGCGCTGCGCCTGAGCACGGGATTTTCGACATTGCGTTCGCATCCATGGAAGCGATGTATAACACGATCGCACGCCTCAAGCTCGCCGCATACTCGCCCGACGTAACGGTAGAGATACCGCGCAATGCGTGCGGCTTTTTTGAGTTCTGGCGCGCGAAGGAGTTGATCGCGCTTGGCCGCGAACGTACCGCGCAGGCATTTGCAGCGATCGGGCACTGACGAACTCTTCGGGCCGTCGTCGAATATTCCGCGCTACGGATATGCTTCGCAACACCGCCGATTCCTGGGGCGCCCCGGCCAAGCTGTTTCACTGGGTGATGGCGGCGCTGATCCTCGCGCAGATCGCGCTCGGCTTGATGGCGGCGAGCTGGCGAGTGTCGCCGACGAAGCTCGAGCTTTTTTTCTGGCACAAGTCGACCGGTATGCTGATCCTCGCGCTCCTCGCGCTGCGCCTGCTGTGGCGCCTTGCCAATCCCACGCCTTTGCTGCCCCCGGGGATGGCCGCCTGGGAGCGCGCCGCCGCACGCCTGAGCCACCTGCTTCTCTACGCGCTGATGATCGCCTTGCCGGTGACCGGCTGGATCGTCAACTCCGCCTCCAACCTTCCATTCCGGATTTTCTGGCTGATCCCGCTGCCCGCGATCGTGGCTCCGGACGAGCCCACCGCCGACCTCGTCGCGCAGGTGCACGGGGGACTCGCCGCCCTGCTCGCGCTCGTGCTGGTCGCGCACGTCGGCGCGGCGCTGCGGCATCACTTCGTCAAACGCAATACCGTGCTCGAGCGAATGCTCCCCGGCGCCTGGAGAGCGCCATGAAGAGACTCCTTCCCGTGCTCGGGCTGTACGGCTTGCTGGCCTTCGCGCCGCGTCCCGCTCAAGGCGCGGACTGGAAAATGGATCCGGCCGGCAGCAAGCTCGAGTTCATCGCCACCTTCGAGAAGACCGCGGCTCCGGGCCAGTTCAAGGAGTTCGATGCGCGCCTGCGCTTCGACCCGGACAAGCCCGCCGGGAGCCGCCTCGACGTCACCGTCAAGGTCACCAGCGCCGACATGAACGTCGCGGACGTGAACAAGGAAATCCGCGGCAAGGACTGGTTCGACTACGCGGTTTTTCCGCAGGCCGAGTTCCGCTCGACCGACCTGCGCCGCATCGAAGGCAATCGTTACGTGGCGCGCGGTACGCTGCTCTTGAAGGGCGTGAAGCAGCCGGTCGAAGTGCCGTTCAGCTGGACGGCTTCCGCCGGCGGCGCCGTGATGGAGGGCGAGCTGACGGTGAAGCGCGGCGCGTTCGGCATCGGCACGGGCGAGTGGGCGGAGACCAATGTCATCGGCGCCGACGTGAAAGTGAAATTCAAGGTGAAGCTGCGCAAGGCCGGCTGAAGAATGCGCTCGAAGGCTCTTCGCCCCGCCATCACGGCGGCGCTCTTGTCGGCGGTGCTCGCGGGCTGCGCGGCGCTCCTGCGCGAGCCGGTGCCCGCGCCCGCCGCTCTGCCGGCGGATTTTCCCGAAGGCTATTACCAGGAGGCTCTGGCGCGGGGGAAGCCCGTATTCCGGGTCGATTCCCGCGAGTCGCTCGTCGTGATCGAAGTGCGCCGCTCAGGCTCGCTCGCGCGCCTGGGGCACGACCACGTCGTCGCCAGCCGCGAGGTCGTCGGCTACGTCGCGCCGGACGAAGGCCGCGCCGACCTGGTTGTCGCGCTCGCGCGCCTGGGGGTGGACGAGCCGGCGCTGCGCGCGGAGGCCGGCCTCGACACGCAGCCCAGCGAGTCCGACATCGAGGGAACGCGCGCCAACATGCTGGAAAAGGTTCTGGAAGCGGAGAAGTTTCCGTTCGCGCTCATCGGGGTGAGCGGAGCCAACGCGAGACGAGGCGAGGTCAGCCTGAGCGTCGCGATCACGCTGCACGGCCACATGCGCACCCTGCAGGTGCCGGCGCAGATCGAGGCCGATGCGGAGAAAGTGAGCGTGACCGGGCGGCTCTCGTTCGATCAGACCGATTTCGGCATCACGCCGTACTCGCTCTTGGGGGGCGCCATCGCGGTGAAGAACGGCGTCGAGCTGCGTTTCCGCATCCGCGCGCGCCGCCTGCTCGGCGCGGAGTAGTTGATCAAGCCCTAGTCGAGAGTGAGGAGCGACAGATTGCGCGCGTGGAATCGAAGGTGATCCTCGATAAAGCTCGCGATGAAAAAGTAGCTGTGGTCGTAACCCTCTTGCAGGCGAAGATCCAGGGACACCCCGGCTCGCCTGCAAGCTTCTTTTAGCAGCTCGGGTTTGAGCTGGCTCTCCAGGAACTGATCGCTCGTGCCCTGATCGACGAGAAACGCAGGCCCCTTCCATCCGCGGCTCTCGACGAGGGCGCTCGCGTCGTAGTCCCGCCACAGGGCGCGATCGGCCCCCAGATATCCGGTCAGCGCCTTTTCTCCCCAGGGGCAGCGCATCGGCGAGCAGATCGGAGCAAAAGCCGACACCGACTTGTAAGTGTCGGGATTCTTGAGCGCGATGGTCAGAGCGCCGTGCCCGCCCATGGAATGGCCGAAGATACCGGTGCGCGCGGGGTCGACGGGAAACTCGGACTCGATCAGCCTGGGCAGCTCCTTCGCGACGTAGGAGTACATCCGGTAGCCGCGCGACCACGGCGGCTGAACGGCGTCCACGTAGAATCCGGCGCCCAGGCCGAAATCGTAGCTCTCGGCCTCGCCGGGGATTTTCAGGCCGCGCGGGCTGGTATCGGGCGCGACGATGGCGAGCCCCAGCTCCGCGGCCACGCGCTGCGCGCCCGCCTTGACGATGAAATTCTCTTCCGTGCAGGTAAGGCCGGACAGCCAGTAGAGCACCGGCCCCTTGCGCGTTTCCGCCTGCGGGGGGAGAAACACGCCGAAGCGCATGGGGCACGCGGTTTCACGCGACTCGTGGCTGTATACGCTCTGGACACCGCCGAAACATTTGTTTCGGGAAACGCTCGTGATCGCCATCTTCGGGCGGCGCGAAGCTTGAATGCGGCCAAAGAATCAGTACGCCACGACCGAGCGTATGGATTTGCCCTCGTGCATCAGGTCGAAGCCCTGGTTGATGTCGGCGAGCTTCAGCTTGTGCGTGATCAGATCGTCGATGTTGATCTTTTTCTCCATGTACCAGTCGACGATTTTCGGCACGTCGCGCCGGCCCTTGGCGCCGCCGAACGCGGTGCCTTTCCATACGCGGCCGGTGACCAGCTGGAACGGGCGCGTCTTGATCTCCTGGCCCGCGCCCGCGACGCCGATGATCACCGACACGCCCCAGCCCTTGTGGCAGCACTCCAGCGCCTGACGCATCACATCGACGTTGCCGATGCATTCGAAGCTGTAGTCGGCTCCGCCCTTGGTCAGGTTCACCAGGTGCGCGACCAGCTCGGCGCCGGCTTCCTTCGGGTTGACGAAATGCGTGATGCCGAACTTCTCGGCGAGCGCCTTGCGCGCCGGATTGGTGTCCACGCCGACGATCATGTTGGCGCCCGCCATCCGGGCGCCTTGCACGACGTTCAACCCGATGCCGCCCAGGCCGAACACCACGACGTTCGCGCCCGGCTCGACCTTGGCGGTGTTGATCACCGCGCCGATGCCGGTGGTCACGCCGCAGCCGATGTAGCACACCTTGTCGAACGGCGCGTCCTCGCGGATCTTCGCCAGCGCGATTTCGGGCACCACGGTGTAGTTGGCGAAAGTCGAAGTGCCCATGTAGTGGAAGAGTTTCTTGCCGCCCAGAGAAAAACGGCTGCTGCCGTCCGGCATCACGCCTTGCCCCTGCGTGACGCGTATCGCCTGGCACAGGTTGGTCTTGCCGGAGAGGCAATATTCGCACTGCCGGCATTCGGGAGTGTAGAGGGGAATGACATGATCGCCTTTTTTCACGCTGGCGACCCCCGGCCCCACCTCGACCACCACGCCCGCGCCTTCGTGGCCGAGAATCGCCGGGAACAAGCCTTCGGGGTCGGAGCCCGAGCGCGTGAATTCGTCGGTGTGGCAGATGCCGGTCGCCTTGATCTCGACCAGCACCTCGCCGGCCTTCGGCCCCTGCAACTGAACGGTCTCGATGGTTAGAGGTGCGCCCGCTTTGTGGGCGACTGCCGCGCGAACGTCCATGGCTTGCTCCCCTTGAATTGAACGTGACTCGGAACGGTGCGTCAATTATGGAACGCTTGCCGCGGGGTGTGCAACGAGTCTCCAGAATTCGACGGGAATCGGAAGGGTGCGTCAATTATGGAACATGGAACGCCTTCGGCGGCGAGTATACATTTGGCGCGCGAAAGCGAGTATTCTGTTTTTCTGAAGCGATCAGACAGTAAAAACGGCGCCGTTTTGGCGCCGTTTCATATTCCCTCCCTGAGGGCTCAGTGCAGCGGCTTCTTGACCGGCCACTTGATGTGCAGCCGATGCATTTTCCGGTAGAGCGTGTTGCGGCCGACGCCGAGCTTGCGCGCGACGTGGCTGATGTTGCCGTGCTCGAGATCCAGCTCCTGGAGCAACGCCTCGCGCTCCGCTCTTCCGAGCGGATTGAGCGAGTCGATCTCAGGCGCAGGCGGCTGCGCGCGGAGACGGTAGGCGGAAGGAAGATCGGCCAGTTCGAGCAAATCGCTCGTGCGGAGCGCAATCATCGCGCGCAGCACGTTGCGCAACTGGCGGACGTTGCCTGGCCATTGATCGGTGCAGAGCGTGTCGATCAGATCCTCGCTCAGCGATGCCTTCGGCGCAGCGGCCGCTTCTTGGGCGAAGATATGTCGGATGAGCGCGCGCTTGTCCGCCCGATCGGCGAGCCGCGGCAGCACCAGCATGAGGCCCTGCAGCCGATAGAAGAGATCCTCGCGAAACTCGCCGCGTCGGATTTTCTCCTCCAGCTTGCAGTGCGTCGCGCTCACCAGTCGGATGCCGACCTTGATCGGCGCTTTGGCACCCGGCGCGATCACCTCGCGCTCCTCCAACACGTGCAGCAGTCGGGCCTGGAGCGCATACGGCAAGTCGCCGATCTCGTCCAAGAACAAGGTGCCGCCGTCGGCCTGTACGATTTTGCCGGGCTGACCCTCGGCGGTTGCAGCGGCGATCCCCTCTGGGCGAGACCCGAACAGCTCGTTCTGAATCTCAGCTTCGGGCATCGACGCGCAATTGACTGCGACGAAAGGCTTGTCGGCGCGCTCGCTTGCAGCGTGCAAGGCGCGCGCGAAAAGCTCCTTGCCGGTTCCCGTTTCGCCGAGCAGCAGTATCGGGATGTCGCGCGAAAGGACCCGCTTCGCCGCTTCGATATTGCGCGCCATCGACGGGTCGCCGAAGTCCAGTTCATCGAGAGCGCTGCGGCCCGCGGTCGGGGTCGAAGGCTCGCCGCGCAGCGCAACGTGCGTCGCGCCGCCGCCCCCTTTGGATTCGGGCCCATACGCGACGGCGAAAAAGCGACCGCGGTGACGTGCCTCGTAGATCGGCAGCGGGTGAAACGATTGCTTGTGGCTGCGCTGGATCAAAGTGGGCAGCGAGATGTCGAACACGCGCTCGAGCGGCGCATTGACGAGGTCGTGCGCGCTCTTGCAGCCGAGTTGAAAGAGGGCGTTGCGGTCCGCCGCTATGATCGCGCCGGCAGGGTCGAGCGCGATGATCCCTTCGCTCCACATGCCGACGAGTTCCGGCCGGCTGTGGAAGCGCACGACGAAGGCGTCGCGGAAGCGGTGGAGGAACAAACGGTTTTCGATCATTTGCGCCGACATGTTCACGAGCACGAGGGTGTGTTGTTGCGCGCGATCCGACTCCCCGGAGGCGTCCAGCACCGCGACGAGTTCGCCGCGGGGATCGAAAACCGGCGCGGCGCAACAAGTCAGTCCGGTATTGCGGGTGAGGAAGTGCTGCTCGCGGTGGACGATGACGGGCGCCCGCTCGAGCAGGCACGTCCCCATGCCGTTGGTGCCGCCGTGCCGCTCGCTCCAAGCCGCGCCCGGTACGAGTCCGGTGCGTGACGCCGCGCGCTTGAAGCTCGGGTCGCCATAGTAGGAAAGCAAGACGCCATCGCGATCGGTGAGAATGATCGAGTAACCTGAGCCGGCGAGCTGCTGGTAAAGGTTCGCCATTTCGACGTCAGCGAAAGAAACAAGCTCGAGGTTCTGTTCCTTGCGGGCCAGGAGGTCCTGACGCGAAACCACTACGGGATCCGCACCGGAGTCGGGTTTCAAGCCGTACTCGTTGAGACAGCGCAGCCAGGAACGCTTCACATACTCAGGCGCGCTGGGGCCCCCATTGCGCGACCTACCCCGGACGACCGAGTCGATGAGACGAACGCGAGTACCGGTTGGATGGAGCATGACCCTCTCCTTCGTGACTAGCGGGGAGCCTTGCGTCACGGTGTGTCTGTGGCGTTGCCTCGGGTGGCGGCAATTATGCCACGCGTCTGCACCCGAACGTTTGAGCCGGGCCGCGAAACTGCGTGCTAGCATCGAGCCTCGCAGATTGCACTCTAGCCTCAGGGAGGGAGCATGTCCTCGACCCGCCGAATTGCGCTTGGCGCTGTACTGGCGATGACCCTGACTGGCATGGCCCTGGCGCAGGGGGGAGGCATCAAAGCTTACCCCACAGTAGACCGGGTCGAGTTCGTCCTCGAGTGCATGCAGAAGAACGGCGGCAAGCAGGAGTTCCTCTACAAATGCGCTTGTGTGATCGACGAGATTGCACAAAAGTATGCTTACGATGATTTCGTGGAAGCCGCGACTGCAGCGCGCTATCAGAGCCTCGCAGGCGAACGCGGCGGCGTGTTCCGCGATCCGCCGCAGGTGCGAGAAACGGCGAAGCGCTATCTGCAGGTCCAGGGCCAGGCGATGAAGGGCTGCGGCGTGCCGCGCTAGTCCGGGCGCGCGCCGCGACTGCCGCGGCGCAGCATGGTTCTTTCAGCGCATCTTTCAAGCGTCCTACCTGATCATGCGGAAACGCTGACCATCGTTCGGCGATCCAGCGCGGCCCGCGTACTCCCCGCGCGTCGCGCATGCCCCCCCATTTTTGACCCAGCGAAACTCCTCGACTGTTCGCTTTTGGAACAGTAAGGGCAGTGCGCGTTCTGCGCGGAAAAGCGTCCTCGCGAGAGATGCATTTTCCCCGGCGCGGGTATAAAGTTCAAGAAGAAGTGCGCAGGGTCCTTGTTGTGCGCCGCGTAAGTGCTACGCGGTCCACCATTCAGCATGCAAAGGAGGAAATCCAGATGGCATCAAAAGGCACGTACAAGTGGGGCGTTCTGCTCGTCCTCGCCGCTCTTCCGGGGCTCGCGCTCGCCAATCAGGAAGTCATCAAGCTCACGCAGGACTCCAAGAACTGGGCGATGCAGGCGGGCAACATGCAGAACCAGCGCTACAGCGCGCTCAAGCAGATCAACAAGGACAACGTCAAGAACCTGCGCGTTGCGTGGACAATGTCCACCGGCGTCTTGCGCGGCCACGAAGGCGGCCCGCTGGTGATCGGCGACATGCTGTACGTCCACAGCCCGTTCCCCAACAAGGTGTTCGCCATCGGCCTCGCCGATCAGCAGATCAAGTGGAAGTACGAGCCGAAGCAGGACCCGACGGTGATTCCCGTGATGTGCTGCGACACCGTCAACCGCGGCGTCGCCTACGCCGACGGCAAGATTTTCCTGCAGCAGGCCGACACCAACCTGGTCGCGCTCGACGCCAAGACCGGCAAAGAGCTGTGGAAGGTCAAGAACGGTGATCCCAAGAAAGGTGAGACGAACACGAATGCCCCGCATGTTTTCAAGGACAAGGTAATCACCGGTATTTCCGGCGGCGAATTCGGCGTGCGCGGTTTCGTCGCCGCCTACGACATCAAGACCGGCAAGCAGGTGTGGAAAGGCTACAGCACCGGGCCGGACGCCGAGATGCTCGTGGATCCGGCGAAGACCATGACCTGGACCGACGGCAAGATGGCGCCGGTGGGCAAGGACTCGTCGCTGAAGACCTGGCAGGGCGATCAGTGGAAGATCGGCGGCGGCACGACCTGGGGCTGGTACAGCTACGACCCGAAGCTCAACTTGATGTACTACGGCTCGGGCAACCCCAGCACCTGGAACCCGGTGCAACGCCCCGGCGACAACAAGTGGTCGATGACGATCTGGGCGCGTGACGTCGACACCGGTCAGGTGAAGTGGGTGTACCAGATGACGCCGCACGACGAGTGGGACTTCGACGGCGTGAACGAGATGATCCTGGCCGACGGGATCAACGTGAAGGGCAAACCGCGCAACGTCCTGGTGCATTTCGACCGCAACGGGTTCGGCTACACCCTGGATCGCGTCACGGGCCAGCTGCTGGTCGCCGAGAAGTTCGATCCAAAGGTGAACTGGGCGACGCACGTCGACATGAAGACCGGCCGCCCGCAGGTCGTCGCGAAGTACAGCACGCAAGCGCAGGGCCCGGACGTGAACACCAAGCAGATCTGCCCGGCGGCGCTCGGCACCAAGGACCAGCAGCCGGCTGCATACAATCCGGCCAACAAGATGTTCTACGTGCCGACCAATCACGTGTGCATGGACTACGAGCCGTTCAAGGTCGAGTACACGGCCGGTCAGCCGTACGTGGGCGCGACGCTGTCGATGTTCCCGGCGCCGGGCAGCCACGGCGGCATGGGCAACTTCATCATGTGGGACGCCGGCACCGGCAAGATCGTGAAGTCCAAGCCCGAGAAATTCTCCGTCTGGAGCGGCGCGCTCGTCACGGCCGGGGGCGTCGCCTGCTACGGGACGCTCGAGGGCTACGTGAAGTGCGTCGATGCGAACGACATCAGCAAGGAGCTGTACAAGTTCAAGACGCCCTCGGGCATCATCGGCAACCTGAACACCTGGGAGTTCAAAGGCAAGCAGTACATCGGCGTGCTCTCGGGTATCGGCGGATGGGCCGGAATCGGTCTGGCCGCGGGTCTCGAGAAGGACACCGACGGGCTGGGCGCCGTGGGCGGCTACAGGGAGCTGAAGAACTTCACCGAGCTCGGCGGCGTCCTCACGGTGTTCGCCTTGCCGTAACTCGCCGCAGTTTCAAACATCAAAAGGCTGACATCCCTCGGGGTGTCGGCCTTTTGTCTCTTTGTCAGATGGTGCGCCGAACATGGGAAGAATAGGATGGGCTGCCGGCATGGCATTCGCGCTCGCCGCTCTTGTGCCGAGCCAACGCCAGGCGGCGGCCGATGACACGCCCTACAAGGTCGCCGGCGGCAACAAGGTGGACAAGATCACGCTCGAGGGCTGGCGCACCTGGCGTGCGCTCGCCTGCGAGCGCTGTCATGGCGCGCGGCAGGAAGGCCTGGTCGGGCCGCCTCTGCTCGAGAGCCTGAAGCAGCTCTCGAAGGACGAATTCAAGCAAACGATGCTGAAGGGGCGCCCGGAGAAGGGCATGCCCAACTTCGACGGCAGCAAAATGGTCATAGAAAATCTCGACGGTCTCTACGGGTACCTGAAGGGTCGCTCCGACGGAGCCATTCAGCCCGGGCGTCTCGAAGAGCTGAAATGAGCTTCTGCCGGCATGCCATCGGGCTCGCCATGGCGGCCGCCGTGCTGCTGCCGCGGTTGCCAAGCGCCGCCGAATGGCCCGGCTACGAGAAACTGACGCGCGAACAAATTGTCGCGGCCCTGGGCAAGACTTCGGCTTCCGCTCCGGCCGATTTGTATTCCAAGAACCTCTCCGGGCTGGACCTGTCAGGCATCGATTTCAAGGGAGCGAATCTCGCGGCGGCGGTTCTGAACCGCAGCAACCTGGCGAGCGCCAACCTCTCCCGGTGCAATCTCACGGTCAGCTTTGCCGAAGGCACGAACCTGACCAACGCCAATCTGCAGGGCGCGATGATGTTTTCGATGCAGCTTCAGGGCGCCAACCTGAAGGGGGCGAACCTTTCGGGTGCGCGCTTGATCGGCGATCTGAGAAGGGTGAATCTCGAGCAAGCCGTCCTCGCCAAGGTGGATGGCGCGGCCGATATGAAAAACCAGTCGATGGGGCTCATGCGCGCGAATATCCTCTCGGCCAACCTGAGAGGTGCGGATCTTTCCGGGTCTGATTTCTCCCGCGCCGATTTCAGCTTCTCGGACCTTTCGGGCGCGAACCTCGCCGGCGCCAAACTGAGCGGGGCGGAGTTCAGCGGCACCGACATGCGCGGCGCCAACTTCGCCGGCGCCGACTTGAGCGGCTCGAGCTTCATCGACACCGATTTCACCGGCGCCAATCTCGCCGATGCGAATTTCACCGCCGCCACGTTTCGCAGCGTCAGAGGAATCGACCGCGCGAACACGCGGGGAGCGCGCGGACTGCCGGTCCAGCTCGCCCAGCAGAGCCCGCCCGCAAGCGATGATCGCGTGCTGCGCGTTTGCGAAGACCCGAACAATCTTCCTTTTTCCAACCGCGCAGGCGAAGGCTTCGAGAACAAGATCGCCGAGCTCCTGGCGCGCGAGCTGGGATGGACGCTCGAGTACACTTGGTTTCCGCAGCGCACGGGATTCATCCGCAACACGCTGCGCGGGCGCGATCCCGATTCCAACCGCTTCAAATGCGACCTGGTGTTGGGGGTGCCGGTCGGCTTCGAGCTGGCGTCCACCACCAAGCCCTACTATCGCTCGACTTACGCGCTCGTCTACGCGAAGGGCAAGGGGCTCGACAGCGTGACCGTTCCCGAGGGCTTGCTCGGGCTCGAGCCGTCGAAGCTGAAATCGCTCAAGCTCGGCGTATTCGGCCAATCGCCGCCGGCCGATTGGCTGCTCAAGCACCACCTGTTCGATCAGGTCGTTTCCTATCAACCCCAGTCCGGCGATCCCGAGCGCTATCCGGGCGAGATCATCGAGAAGGACCTGGCGACCGGCGCGATCGATATCGCGTTCGTATGGGGACCGATCGCCGGCTACTTCGCGAAAAGCGCGACCTCAGGCACGGTGGCCGTCGTGCCGTTCCAGCCGGACCCGCAGATCCAGTTCGACTTTCGCATCGCGATGGGCGTGCGCTTCGGCGAACGCGAGTGGAAGGACAGGATCGAGCGGCTGATCGACGCCAACCGCCCTCGCATCCAAGCGATCCTCGCCGCTTACGGCGTACCGCAGCTGGACGACCAGGGCCGGATCATGACCGTTCCGGCCGATCCCTCGCTCGCCCGCGGCGCGAGGCCGGGAAAGTAGGCGCGTGCCTTGCGCGGATACTGTCGGGAGCGGAAGTGGGACTGAGCCTCGTACGGCTGGTCGCGCCACTCGCAGTCGCGGGGCTTGTGTGCGTCCGCGCGACGGCCGCGGAACCGAAGCCTCTCGCCCTCATGGACTTCGAGCTGATCGACGAGATGCGCTCGTTCTCCACCGAGCAGGCGCGCCGGGAAGTAGACCGGCGGATCGTCCTGATCACGACCGAGCTGGCGAAAGAGCTGGAGGGCCGCGGCATGTACCGCGTGCTCGATCGAGCCCCCGCGGCGCAGCTCATCGAGCGGCTCAAGGCATCGCAGGATCTGCGCGCTTGCAACGGCTGCGAGCTCGATATCGGCAAAGCGCTCGGCGCCGAACGCATCGCGCTGTGCTGGGTGCAAAAGGTCAGCAACCTGATCCTCAACATCAACATCGAAGTGCGCAGCGTGGCGACGGGCGAAACTCTCTATGCCAAGTCGGTCGATATCCGCGGCAATACCGACGAGACATGGCTGCGCGGCGTGCGCCGGCTGGTCGAAAATATCCGGGAACTCAATCACCATTTGCGTTGAACGCAGTATTCAAAAGGAGAAATCACCATGAGTAGTGTCAAGATACATCCGGCCGTCGACGGCGGACTGAAACCTGCGGCGAAGAACTTTGCAGGCGGGACGCTGGTTTGCAATTGTTCGCAGAACAAGGTCGAGATATCGATCAAGGGGCAGTGCGCGCACAATCACGTGTGCGGCTGCACCAAGTGCTGGAAACCGAAAGGGGCGCTGTTCTCGCAAGTCGCCGTCGTGGGGCGCGACAACCTGAGCGTCAAGGCGAACGGCAGCAAGCTCGCGATCGTGGATCCCAAGGCGACGATTCAGCGCTATGCCTGCAAGGAGTGCGGCGTGCACATGTACGGCCGGATCGAGAACAAGGGCCATCCCCTGTACGGATTCGATTTCATTCACACCGAGCGCTCGAACGAACCGGGTTGGGCGCCGCCTGAATTCGCGGCCTTCGTCTCGTCGATCATCGAGTCGGGCGCGAGCCCCGACAACATGGGCGCGGTCAGGACAAGGCTGAAGGAGCTGAAGCTCGAGCCTTACGACTGCCTGTCCCCGCCCTTGATGGATTTCATCGCGACCCAGGTTGCCAAGGCTTCCGGCGCGCTGCGCGCCTGAACGGTCTGCTCTATGCTTGCGCGCAATCGCACGAGACCCGGAGGGCAAGGATGTCGCAGGGCACCTGGATCGACCAATTTCCCGGCAATTTCATGTGGTCGAACGCGACCCTCGTCTGCAAGGGCATGGCGCCTTACGGCGCGGTCGCGATCGGGGAGATCGACAGGATCTGCGAGCGGCTGGCCGCGCGCGGCATGGGCGACCCGGACGCCTGGTGGCAGGAATGGTGTTCGATGGCGGAGAAGAACGAGAAGCTCGCGGACGACGCCGCGGTCGACGGCCGCGACTTCACCGCCGGAGACCACTACCTGCGCGCGGGCAACTACTACTACACCGGCGAGCGCTTCGTTCCGCCGGGGGAAAGGAAGCTCGGGATCTACAGGAAGGCGCTGCGCTGCTACCAGGAAGGCTTGAAGCGCCGGCACCGGAACGTCGAGTTCGTCGAAGTGCCGTACGGGGGCAAGACGCTGCCGGCGTACTTCATGAAGGCTCAGGGCACGAAGAGCCGCGCTCCTACCGTCGTGCTCTTCGACGGCATGGACAACTGCAAGGAGATGAGCGTGCTCTTTGCGGGCCTGGAGTTCGCGAGACGCGGGATGAATACGCTCGCGATCGACGGGCCGGGGCAGGGCGAGGCGCTGCGCCTTCGCGAGATCCACGCGCGCCACGACTACGAAGTCCCGGGCACGGCGGCCTACGAGTTCGTGGCGAGGCGCCCGGATGTCGATGCGAAGCGGGTCATCATCATGGGCTACAGCTTCGGCGGCTATTACGCGCCGCGCGTCGCCGCTTTCGAGCGCCGCTATGCGGCCTGCGTGTGCCTGGGCGCGCTGCATTGGGACCTGCACGCGTGGCAATCGAAGATCAAGGCGCAGGCCAAGGCCGATCCCCTGAAGAGCGCGCAGTCGAATTTCCAGTTCCAGTGGATCCTCGGTCTGAACGAACCGGACGCAGCGCTCGAGCGCGCCAAGCAGTTTTCTCTCGCCGGAGTCGCCGACAAGATCAGCTGCCCGGTGCTGATCACGCACGGGGCGAACGACCGCGTCGTGCCGGTGGAGGCGGCGCACAAGCTCTACGCGGCGCTCACGACGAAGAGGAAGACGCTCAAGATCTTCACCGCGGAAGAGGGCGGCGCCGAGCACTGCCACGTGGACAACAGGCCGCTGGGGATCGGCTATATTGCGGACTGGATTGCGGCCAACCTCTGATCGGGAGATATGAAGCGCGGACTTCTTTTTCTGGTCTCCCTCGTTTTCGGAACCGGCGCCTTTGCGCAATATCCGGCGAAGCCGATCCGGCTCGTGGTGCCTTTCCCCGCGGGCGAATCGGTGGATGCGACTGCGCGCCTCGTCGGCCAATCGTGGTCGGCGGCTCTCGGGCAGCAGATCCTGGTGGACAACCGCGGCGGCGCGGGCGGGACGATAGGCAGCGAAGCGGTCGCCAAGTCGCCGCCCGACGGCTATACCCTCCTGTGGGGCAACGTCGGGCCGCTTGCGATCGGCCCCGGCCTCTACAAGAAGCTCGGCTACGACGTCGCCAAGGACTTCGAGCCGGTGTCGCTGGTCGCGACTTTGCCTTTCGTGCTCTTCGCGAGTCCGATGTTGCCGGCGAATTCCGTCACCGAGCTGGTCGCGTACGCCAAGGCGCATCCCGGCGAGATCAACTTCGGCTCGACCGGCGTGGGCTCCGGCCTGCACCTCATCGCCGAGCTCTTCAAGAGCGTCGCCGGCATCCAGATCGTGCACGTGCCCTACAAGGGCGTCGCGCAGGCGCTGCCCGAGATGATGTCGGGCAAGGTGCAGATCGCCTTCAACACCATTCCGGCGTTCCTGCCGCACGTGAAAGCGGGACGCCTGAAAGCGCTCGCGATCACCGCTTCAGCGCGCTCGCCGCTCCTGCCCGACGTGCCGGCGATGACCGAAGCGGGCCTCGCCGGGGTTCAGGGCGGTTCCTGGCACGCGGTGGTCGCGCCCGCCGGAACACCTCGCGCGATCATCGAGCGACTCAACCAGACACTCGTCGCTACAATCTCCGTTTCGGAGCTGCGCAATCAGCTTCTCAACCAGGGCGCGCAGCCGGTGGGAGGCTCTCCGGAGGAGCTGAGAAAATTCATGCAGACGGAAGGGGAGAAGTGGGGACGCGTAATCCAGTCCTCGGGCGCGCGTGCCGATTGAAGACCCACACAATGGGAGAGAGGTCATGGACCATCGTTTTCGAAAATTCGTGTTCGCCGCGTTCGCCGCGGCCGCGATGACAGGCGCCGGCATGGATAAAGCTGCCGCTCAGCAAAAAACCACCGTCGTGCTCGGCACGGCCACGCCGGGCGGCGGCTTCCAGGTGTACGGCGCGGCGGATTCGGCCGCGTTGAACGAGTCAGACCCGACGCTCACCGTCGAGCAGCGCAGCACCAAGGGCAGCACCGAGAATGCGCCGCTCCTCGCGGAGGGCAAGATCGACATAGGCCTGGCAACTGGAGAGGTGACCTATGAGGCGCTCATCGGAATCGGCCGCCCGCCCGCGAACCTGAAGATCATCAACGCGATGTACCCGAACTCGGGCATGTTCATGGTGCGCGGGGACAGCCCGTACCGCAGCATCGCCGACCTGAAGGGCAAGCCCATCGCCTGGGGCGCAAGCGGCTCGGGCTTCGTGGTGCTCGCGCGCTACGTGTTCGATGGCCTGGGGCTGGACATCGACAAGGACTTCACGCCGATCTATCTGGCGAGCGCAGGCGACGGCCCGAAGATGGTGCTCGACGGGCGCGCCGCGGCGCAATGGGGCGGAGGCGTGGGCTGGCCGGGGTTCGTCGCGATATCGAAAGGGCCTGCGGGCGCGCGCTTCATCACCCCCGATGCCGAGGGCATGAAGCGCGTTCTCGCGAAATATCCCTTCATCAAGCCGATCACGCTGCCCGCGGGCAGCTACCAGGGCCAGAACGCGCCGATCGCGGCGCTCGGCTCCTGGTCGCTCGTGCTCGCGCGGCCCGGGCTTCCCGACGAGGCCGCGTACAAGCTCGCGCGCGCTCTGCACCGGGGCGAAGCGGCGCTCGGCGTGAACCTCGCTCAGGCGAAGGAATCCACGCTCGCCAACACCCTCGCTGCCGCGCCGCGGCAGGACCTGATCCATCCCGGCGTGCTGAAATACATGCGCGAAGCGGGAATTCTCAAATAGAACGGGAGATCATGAATACCGTCGCCAGATTTTCCGCCGCCGCAATCCTCTGCGCGGCCGGCATCGCCTTCGCACAGGAGTACCCCACCAAGCCGATCCGCGTCATCGTCCCCCTCACCCCCGGCTCGGGCGCCGACATCGCCGGGCGCATCGTCGCGAAGCATCTGAGCGACGCCCTCAAGCAGCCGGTGCTGGTCGAGAACCGGCCCGGCGCGGGAGGCATCATCGGCACGCAGGCGCTGCTCAACGCAGACGCCGACGGCTACACGCTGATGGTGCAATCGGCCTCGCACGCGGCGAACCCCGCGATCTACAAGACCCTGCCCTACGATCCGCTGAAGGACATCGTCGACGTCGCGGTCATCGGCATGACGCCTTATGTGATGATCGCGGCGAAGGGCGGCGCCTATCCGACGCTGAAGGCGCTCATAGACGCCGCAAAGGCGAATCCCGGCCAGATCCCGTTCGCCTCGGCGGGCGTGGGCAGCTCGACGCACATGGCGGCCGAGTACGTCGCGCAGGTCGCCGGCATCAAGATGCTGCACATTCCCTACAAGGGCTCGCCCGAGGCGATCCAGGACACGATCGCGGGACGCACCTCGTTCTACATGGCGCCGCTGGACGCCGCGATCGGACACCTGAAGGAGGGCAAGATCACGGCCTTCGGCGTGTCGACGACCCGGCGCGCCCAGATCGTGCCCGATATCCCCACGCTCGCCGAGCAGGGCCTCGCGAACTACAACCTCGCGCTCTGGTTCGGCATGTGGGTGCGCGCGGGAACGCCGCCCGCCGTGGTCCGGAAGTTGAACGCGCAGGTGAACGCGATCGTGCAGGGAAAGGAAGTGCGCGAGCAGTTCGGCAGGATAGGCATCGCGCCCGCGCCGATGAAACCCGACGAGTTCGCGAAGTTCGTGCGCGCGCAGATGGGAACTTTCTGGAAAATCGCCCGGGAGGCGAACATCGAGCCGCAGTAGGCGCGGGCGGACGCCCTAGAAGCGCGCCAATGCCTTGAGGGTAACGAAATCGAAGTCGATGCCGTTCGACGCCTTTGCGTGACTCTTCTGGAAATCCAGGCTCAGACTGAGCATCGGCGTGACGAACAACCGTACTCCCGCAAGATAGAACTCTCCCTCGTTAAAGCGGTCGTCGCCGCGATCGGACAAGACTCCAAGCTTGAGGCCCAGCATCTTCGTCGGGTAATAAGTCGCCAGGACGAAGACGGTCCGGTTCTTCTCGGGTGCGGCAAGCTCCCGCACGAGCGTTTCCCGGGAGACTCCTGCGATGAATGCGACGTGATCTCCGCCGGAAAGTCGCGCCAGATGCTGGCCGGAAAAGCCGACGGAGGTGAGCGCATCGCTGAACTCCGAGAAGGTCTGGCCTCCCGAGATGGTTTTTTTCCACGTCATGACTCTCGACCCGTCCAGAGTCAGCGCCGTGGTCTTGCCGACGTAGGCGCCGATTGACGCCTGGTACAGCCTCGCGTCGATTTGAGTGCCGGAATAGAGCGACTCGATACCGGCGCGGGCAATCATGGGCGTGTCCGGGCGCCTGTACTCGGCGTTCACGCCGAACATGGAGCCGTTCCTTGAGCCTTGAGTGTTGCCGAGGTCAAGCGATGTTCGGCCGAAGTTTGCCGAGAGGCTGCCGATTCGCTCGACGAACTGGGCCTGCTCGAGCGGGTAGTCCTTGGGCAGGGCCGGAAGCTTGTCGAAGAAATAGCTTGCTTCCGCGCCGGCGGTGTTTTGCCGCAGAGAGTCGGATTTGAGGCGAGAGTAGGACAGCCCCGCTTCCGCTTGGAACGTGTCCTCGGCGAGCGCGAGGGAGGGACTCCCCATTGCAGCCACGACGAGCGACGACGCGACAACTCCTCGTGTTGCGATCATCTCCGTCCTCCCTTTCCTCTTATGTGTGGGAATTTCCGTTCATGATACTCCCGGTGCGGGGCGCGATCGCCACTGCACGAGCAGCGCGAGGCAGGAGGCGCTCACCGCGATGGCGCAAACGGCGAGCCACCCCGAGTGCGCGAGAGCGGTGCTCGCGAGAAACGCCCCGGTCGCATTGCCGCCCCAGATATGCGCGCCGAACACCGTGTTGAAGCGGCTGCGCGCGTCCGGCGCGACCGAAGTGATGAGGGTCTGGTTGGCCACGAGCGCCGCGCGCAGGCCGCAGTCGAGCAGGATCGCGCCGGCGATCACCGCGCCGGTCGATAGGGCCGCGAAACCGAACGCGACATAGGCCGCGAGCACCAGGGCCACACCGACGGTGACCACGGGAAACGCGCCGTAGCGGTCGGTCCAGCGTCCGGCGGGCCGCGCGAGCAGAAGGCCCGCCGCGCCGGGGATCGCCATCATGCCGGTTTGTGCCGGCCCGAATCCGTGGAGCTGGGCGAGCATCAGCGCGGCGGTCGCCCAGAACCCGCCGTAGGAAATCCCGAGGAGGAACTGGATGCCTGATGCACGTCGCAGCGTCGCGTTCGCGCGCAGCAGCGCGAAGAGCGAGGCGATGAGCTCGCCGTAGCCGAGCTGCGTACGCGGCCGGCTGTGCGGCAGCCGCAGCAGGAGCGCGGGCGCGAGCGTGGCGAGCATCGCGGCGGCGATCACGTAGACCCAGCGCCAGCCGATGTACGAAGCTGCGAACCCGCCCGCGAGCCGCGCGAACAGGATGCCCAGAAACAGGCACGCGAGTATCGTCCCGAGCACGCGGCCGCGCGACTCGGGCGGGGCGAGCTCTGCGGCGAGCGGGATCATGAGTTGCGGAAAGGACGCCGAGACGCCCACCGCGAATGCGGCGCCGGCGAGCATCGCGAGCGAAGGCGCCGCTGCCATGGCGAGGAGCGCCACGATCAGCACCGAGAGCTCCGCGAGGATCAGGCGCCGCTTGTCGAAGCGGTCGCCGAGCGGAACGAAGAAGATCGTGCCGAGCAGAAAGCCGCCGAAGGACAGGGTCGCGACCCATCCCGCCGCCGCCGGATCGGCGCCGAACTCCGCCGCGAAGGCCGCGAGCATCGGCGTCTGGTAATGGATGGTTCCAGCGCCGGCGAACGCCGAGACCGTGAACAGGACCATCAGGCCCCGGCCGAGCGGTTGCGGAGAAGTCACGATTTCATCGAGAGGATGAACCCCGCGCATGATATCCGGAACCCGCCGCCGCCTCGCCCCGGATAGAATTCGGTTTTCCGCCGTCGCCATAAGGAGGCACCGTGAGCCCGCTCGTTCGACGTCTCTGCACCGCCGCTTTCCTCGCGACCGCCCTGCCGGGTCCTGCCGCCGCGCAGCCGGTGGAACCGGTGCTCGCGCTCGCAAAGAAGGAGCGCCAGCCGCTCCTCGATACGCTGAAGGAGCTCGTCTCGATCGAGACCGGGAGCCGCGACCTCGAGGGCCTGGACCGCGCCGCCAAGCTGATCGCCGCGCGCCTCTCCGCGCTGGGCGGCAAGGTCGAGCTCGTGGATCCGACCGAGGGGGCGTACCGCATGGAGGACACGCCGGCGAAGATCGGCAAAGTCGTGCACGCGCGCTTCGAGGGCAAGGGGACGAAGAAAATCCTGCTGCTTGCGCACATGGACACGGTGTACCTGCGCGGCATGCTCGCGAAGCAGCCTTTCCGCGTCGAGGGAGACCGCGCCTACGGCCTGGGCATCGCCGACGACAAGAACGGGGTCGCGCTGATCCTGCACGTGCTCGCGATGCTGAAGGCGATGGACTTCCGCGGCTACGGCCTCGTTACGGTGCTCGTCAACGCCGACGAGGAAATGAGCTCACCCGGCTCGCGCCACCTCCTCACCCGGCTCGGGGCGGAGCACGACGCGGTGTTCTCCTGCGAGGCCTCGCGCGTCGACAGCGACAAGCTCGCGCTCGCGACGGCGGGCATCGCCTCGGTGATCCTCAAGGTGAAGGGCCGCGCCTCGCACGCCGGCTCCGCGCCCGAGCAGGGCCGCAACGCGCTCTACGAGGCGGCGCACCAGATCCTGCAGACGCGCGACCTCTCCGATCCGGCGACCGGGCTCAAGATGAACTGGACCCTGATCAGCGCCGGGACCAACCGCAACGTGATCCCCGCCGACGCCGTCGCGACCGCGGACGTGCGCGTGCTGCGCGTGTCGGACTACGACGGCATCGAGCGAGCGGTGCGCGAGCGCATCAGGAGCAAGCTCATCCCCGACACGCAGGTCGAGATGACGTTCGAGCGCCGCCGCCCGCCGCTCGAGGCGACGCCCGCCTCGCGCGCGCTCGGCGATCACGCCCGGCGCATCTACGCAGAGCTCGGAAAAACGCTCGTGGTCGACGCGCTCGCCGAAGGCGGCGGTACCGACGCCGCGTTTGCGTCGCTGAACACGAAAGCGCCCGTCCTCGAGCGCTTCGGCCTGCAGGGCTTCGGGGCGCACTCGAACGACGCCGAGTACGTCGCCGTCGATTCAATCGAGCCGCGCCTTTACCTCCTCGCGCGCCTGATCATGGACGTGTCGCAGAGCAAGGACCGGAAGTGAGGCGGAGCAATTCCCCGAGCTGATCGGCACAAGAGTCGCGAAATGGATACGGGCCGTGAAGACTTGCGGGCTCCACGCGGGGTGAGCTCTCTCGCTTCGGTCGACGGTGTGAAACTCCACTGCGAGGAGCGCGGCGGGGGTCCGGCGGTCCTGTTCGTGCACGAGTACGGGGGTTCCTGCCGCAGCTTCGACATGCAGGTCGAGGCTTTTCGCGCCCGGCATCGTTGCGTGGTCTTCAACGCACGCGGCTATCCGCCCTCGGAGGTGCCCGCGTCGGTCGGCTCCTATTCGCAGTTCCACGCGGTCGCCGACATCGGCGCGGTCCTGGACGGGCTGCGCATCGAGCGGGCGCATCTCGTCGGCGTGTCGATGGGGGCGGCCTCGGCCTTGCAGTTCGCGCTCAAGGAGCCCGGACGCGTGCTCTCGGCGACGCTCGTCGGCATCGGCAGCGGTTCGGACGACCCGCCGATTTTTCGCGAGGCGGCGGAGGCGAACGCGAAGCAGATCGGATCGGGCGGGATGCGGGCGTTCGCCGAGCAAATGAGCCGGAACCCCAACCGCATCCGGTTGATGGAGAAGAACCCCGCCGAGTTCCGCCGCGCCCTCGAGGAGCTTTCCAGGATGTCGCCGGTCGGCCACGCCAATACGATGCGCGGAGTGCAGGCACGGCGGCCGCCGCTCTACGCGCACGAGAAGCGACTGGCGTCGCTGCGCGTGCGCACGCTCGTCGTGGTGGGAGACGAGGACGCGGGCTGCCGCAAGTCGAGCGAGTTTCTCGGGCGCGTGCTGCCCGATGCGCGCCTGGTCGTCGTTCCCAAGACAGGCCACGCGGTGAATCAGGAGGAACCGGCCGAATTCAACCGCCTGTGCCTCGGGTTCATCGTCGAAGCAGCAACGGTCGCGGGGACGTAGCGTGCGCAGGCGAAAGCGCGCGCGGCGGAGTAGCTCAGTCGAGCGGCTCCACTGTATATACGATAGGGAGAACCATGGAATGATGGGATAATCTGACCGCTATCGTCTTGGAACTTCACTCTAAGAGGAACCCTATGCGTTTGCGTCTTTTCGTATTTGTCTTGCTCGCGGCGGCGAGTTTTTCGGCCGTGGCGGGTTCCGTGGACGTCAATCTTTCGAACGATACGATCGAGGGCAAGTTCTACGCGAATGCAGGCGCCGCGGACTGGACCTTCGGGGGTTTGTACAACCGCGACACCCAGGACCGCGCCGTGAACGTGGGCCTGCTTGCGATGGGCGATTCCGCCTTCGGGAATTCGCGGATCGAAGGCGGGCTGGGCGGCAAGGTCTACGCCGTGACCGTGGGCCCCGGGGACGTCGTTGCGCTCGCGCTCGGCGGCCAGCTGCGCTGGTTCCCCGGCAACGGGTCGTTTGCTCTCGGAACCTATGCTTTCTACGCGCCCCGCGTCGTGACCCTGCTGGACGGCGAGCGCTTCTTCGACATCGGCGTGCGCGCGGAGGTCGAAGTGATCAGGAACAGCTTCGTGTATATCGGCTACCGCCAGGTGCAGGCCGAGCTCGACAACAGCGTCAAGCTGAACGTGGACAAAGGCGGCTTCATCGGCCTGCAGATCAAGTTCTAGTCCCGCGTGCCGGCCATGCCGGGCAGCGCGGCTCCGCGTTCGCTTCGGAGCGCGCTCCCGGCGGGTCAGGGCAAGGCTATCTCTTGTCCATCGCCTTGATCGTATCTTCCAGGTTGCGGCGCATGCGGTTGAAGGACCGCGCCAACACCCCCAGTTCGTCCTTGCCCGACTCAGGCAGTTCCGGGATGGCCTTGTCGGCGCTGCTCGTCCGGCCGATGCTCAGCCGGTCGGCCGCGGCGGAGACTCTCCTCACCGGCCGCACGATGAGCACATAGAGCATCAGGTTCAGGATAACGAACAGCGCGAGGAAAACTCCGCCGAGCGAAGCCATGAACGTTTGGAAGGCGCGATTCGCGTTCTGGACCGGCAGGGACATCGGCACCGAGACCAGCTGGGCACCGACGACCTCGTTCAGCTGCCAGCCGAAGCCGTTGTCTCGCCCGTAGCGCGTGACCATTGCTGCGGGCGCCATCTCGGGCGTGGTGTGGCAGGAGAGACAAGCCTGGTCCTTGATCTGGAACGGCCGGGCGAGGTACAGCGAAAGACCCGAATCCGTGACCCGGATTCCCGAGATCTCGGCGCGAACTTCTTTGCGGAACTGGTTGACGACGTCCGCTTCCCACCCCACGGCGCGGTCGCGCGGGTTGGTCGGATTGAGCGCCGCTTCCTTGTATACGTAGTCGGGATACTTCTTGCGCAGCTGGTTCATCATCTCGGTGGCGGCAAACGCGGGCACCGTCTGGGGCAGGAACTCGTCTTCCTTCTGCACCAGCTTGTCGCGCACCTGGCTCACCGTGTACTGACGCATCGACAAGGCCGCCTCCATCATCACGCCCGCGTTGCGCAGGACTTCCTCGCGCGCGTTCTTGTGCAGCAGGTTGTAGGAAAGATAGCCGGAGACAGCGAACCCCAGTGCGAATACGAACAGCAGCGCCAAGTTGAACTTCAGCCGAAGACCCATAGTTCCCCCTGTGGTTGGTTTCAGGCGACGCCGCGATTTTCTGCGGGTACGCCATTATAGGGCGGCTTCTTTTGACCGCGCATCCAGGCGTGAATTAGTGGCACGCGCTGGAACGGTGCGCTCGGGCGGCCCTAACCCTGGGCCGGGGCGCGGTTAGCGTAGAATTCACCGCGACGCGGCCCAAGACAGACTCAAGGCGACATGAAGGTAACGAACAGCGGGCAGACGCTGGGCGCGACGATCGAGGGACTCGATCTCGCGCAGCCGCTCTCGCAGGACGAGTTCGATGAGGTGCTGCGCGCTCTCGGGCGATTCGGCGTGCTGCGCTTTCCGCGGCAGGAGCTCACCGGCCGGCAGCTCGCCGATTTCAGCGCGCGCTTCGGGGAGCTGGAGATCAACGTCGCCAACGCTTTTCAGGAATCCGGGATTCCCGAGGTGATGATCCTCTCCAACATCGTGGAGGACGGCAAGCCGATCGGCCTGGCGGACGCGGGGCAGGACTGGCACACCGACATGTCTTACAGCCGCACGATCGCTCTCGCGAACGTGCTCTACGGCGTCAAGATCCCCAAGCGCGGCGGCAAGCCGCTGGGAGCGACCGAGTTCAGCAATATGCACGCCGCGTACGACGGTCTTCCGCCCGAAATGAAGCGCGACCTCGAAGGCATGACCGTGCTGCACGACTTCAACAAGTTCTGGGAAATGATGAGACGCGACAAAGGCAGCAAGCGACCGCCGCTCACCGAGGCTCAGCGCAGCGCGAAGCCGCCGGTGTCGCACCCGATTTTTCTCACGCATCCGATCACCCGGCGCAAGGTGCTCTACGCCAACCCCGGCTACTCGGTCCGGATCAACGAGCTGCCGCGCAAGGAAAGCGACGAGATGCTCGAGTTCCTGTTCGGGCACCAGTTGAGGCCCGAGTACCGCTACGCCTTTCACTGGCAGGAGGGCGACGTCCTCATGTGGGAGGACATCGGCACCATCCACAACGCGGTGGCCGACTACGGTCCCGACGAGCACCGACTCGTCAAGCGCTGCCAGGTGATGGCGACGATGTTCTACTCCGAGGCGCGGGCGGAGCGATGACAAGAATATTCACGGTGCTCACCGCGGCGGCGGCGTGGGCGCTTGCGTGCGCTGCAGCCGCGCAGAGCTATCCCGCGAAGCCGGTGAAGATCGTGGTCGGCTTCGCGGCAGGCGGGCCGACCGACGTGATCGCACGCATCATCGCGCAGGACATGACCCTGTCGCTCGGCCAGTCCTTCGTCGTCGAGAACCGGCCCGGCGCCAACGCCATCATCGCGACCGAGGCGGTGGCACGGTCCGCGCCGGACGGTTACACGCTGCTTTTCTCCTCGCTCTCGCTCCTGGTGAACGCGATCCTCATGGAGGGCAAGGTCCACTACGATCCGTTCAAGGACTTCGCGCCGGTGAGCAACGCGGCAGTGCTGCCGATGGTGGTCGTGACGAGCCCGGAGACCCGCATCAGCTCGATGCAGGACCTGATCGCGCTCGCCAAGGCAAAGCCGGGGGAGCTGAGCTACGCGACCTCGGGCAACGGCGGCTCGACGCATCTCGCCGGGGCGATGCTCGAGAATTTCACCGGGACGAAAATGATCAACGTTCCGTTCAAGGGCAACGGCCCGGCGCTCGCCGAGGTGATGGCGGGGCGGGTGACCTTCATGTTCTATCCGATCGTCGGCATCGCCGACCAGGTTTCGGCGAAGAAGCTGAAAGTGCTCGCGGTCGGCACGCCCAGGCCGCATGCGGATTTTCCCGCGGTGCCCACGCTCGAGCAATCGGGCCTCCTCGGATTCGAGGAAACCGCGCCCTGGGTGGGCATGCTCGCTCCGGCGGGGA
>Ga0184619_10000050_pt1 | contig 35186 bp, 28 predicted proteins | sample PLM0_60_b1_FD_133146 | JGI IMG/M metagenome (GOLD analysis project Ga0184619, IMG submission 133146) | Groundwater sediment microbial communities from an aquifer in East River, Colorado, USA - PLM0_60_b1 | ecosystem: Environmental > Terrestrial > Soil > Riparian zone | place: USA: East River...
ACGCTTGAGGTGCACGCTAGAATGGACTTGCCGCTACTTGCCGGCGCGACAAGGAGATACCCAAAACCACTACGAATCAATGTGATATTGGCCTCATCGGCCTGGCGGTGATGGGCGAAAATCTCGTCCTCAACATGGAATCCAAAGGATTTTCCGTCGCAGTCTTTAATCGCACCACTGAAGTCACCGAAAACTTCACAGCGGGCCGGGCCAAAGGAAAAAATATCCAGCCGGCGCACACGATGGAGGAATTCGTCCGCGCCCTCAAGCGTCCGCGCAAAGCAATGATCATGATCAAAGCCGGCAAGCCGGTCGATCAGGTGATCGGCGAACTCGCGCCGCTTCTCGAAAAAGGCGACGTCATTATCGATGGCGGCAATTCTCTTTTCACTGACACGCAACGGCGCTGCAAAGATTTGGAAGGGCGCGGCATTCATTTTGTCGGCTGCGGCGTTTCCGGCGGCGAGGAAGGCGCGCTTAAAGGTCCGTCCCTCATGCCGGGCGGTTCGCGCGAATCCTGGGAACTGATCGCGCCGATTTTCCGCAAGATCGCCGCGCAAGTCGATGGCGAGCCGTGTTGCCGCTACATGGGACCGGACGGCGCCGGTCACTACGTCAAGATGGTGCACAACGGAATCGAGTACGGCGACATGCAGCTCATCTGCGAGGCCTACGCCATTTTGAAAGACGTGGCCGGCATGGACGCAAAACAACTCGCCGATACTTTCACCGAATGGAACAAAGGCGAGCTCGACAGTTATCTCATCGAGATCACGTCACAAATTTTCCGCAAGCTTGATCCCGACACCGGAAAACCGCTCGTCGATGTTATCCTCGACAAAGCCGGCCAGAAGGGAACCGGCATCTGGACATTGCAGTCTGCCATTCAACAATCGGTTGTCATTTCCACAATTAATGCGGCAGTGGAGGCGCGCATCATCTCGTCGCGAAAGGACGAACGCGTCGCCGCATCGAAAATTCTCCCGCAACCGAAACCGGAAAAGTTGACCGGCGATCGCGGGCAACTTGTCGATGCAGTGCGCCACGCGCTCTACGCTTCGAAAATCGTTTCCTACGCGCAGGGAATGGAATTACTCGGTGCGGCGAGCAACCAGTACAAGTGGAACCTGAACTTCGGCGATATTGCTACTATTTGGCGTGGTGGTTGCATCATTCGCGCCAAATTTCTCAATCGCATCGTCGAAGCCTATAAACGCGATGCGTCACTGTATAATCTTCTGCTCGATCGCTATTTCACCGGCATTATTGAAAAAACGCAGGACAACTGGCGCGTTGCCATCTCCACTGCTGTCGAACACGCAGTTGCGGTTCCAGCATTTTCCGCCTCGCTCGCTTATTTCGACAGTTACCGGCAAGCGCGATTACCTTCCAATTTGTTGCAAGCGCAACGCGACTTCTTTGGCGCGCACACTTACGAACGCGTCGATAAGTCCGGCGTCTTTCACACCGAATGGATTGAATCCGATCGAAAACCGGTTGAGAAAGCGACTGAACCGAAAACGTCTGCGCCCCATCACGCCGGGGAATAGAGTAGCGTAACCGTTCCGGTTGCGATCTTTAACGATGCAAGCCAGAGGCTTGCGCTACTCTAATGAAAATCGTGTGAGCTCGCGCCGACGACCTCGCTGGATGCGAGCGACTTAAAATCGCGTGCCTTAATCAGCACGACGCCATCGGACTTTTGCACTTCGCCTTCGATGAGTAAAAATGCTTCTTCAGTAATTAACAGCCGAGATCGCTCAAACAAATTTGGATCGACAATCGCATTTGAAACTCCGGTCTCGTCTTCGAGGCTGATGAAAACGAAACCTTTCGCGGTGCCGGGCCGCTGACGGCAAATGACATTGCCGGCAATCTGAATGGTTGCACCATGTCGCGCCTGAGCGAGATCGATTGCCCGCCAGACATTCGGTAAATTTTCGCGCAACAACTTCATCGGATGCGGCCCGGTCGTGAGGTTCATAGTCTCGTAATCCGCACGCACGCGCTCGGGTAGTGTCATCGCTCGAAGCGGCGATTCGCTCTGGGTAGCGCACGTGTCTCGCGTGCTGGCGAAAGCGTCCCGCTTTCGCGGACTTTCAGAAGATTGTTTCGGCGAGACGCCGAAACCAGCACGCGAGACGCGTGCGCTACTCAGAAGATCGTCGTGCATGGCTTCTTCAACTTTCCACATCGCGGCGCGGCGATGATCGGCGAAACAATTGAGCGCACCGAGCTCAGCGAGCGCGCGGAGCTCTTCTTTGGAAAGCGGCACGCGCCGCTTGAAATCGTCCAGCGAATGAAATTGTCGATCCTGGCGTTGCCGAACGAGTTCTTCCGCGTATTCCTGGCGCAACCCGTTCACCACGCAAAATCCCAACCGTACCGTGTCATCGGAAATCACCGTGCATCGAAAATGTGATTGTGAGACGCATACGGGCTTGATCTTCAGGCCATGCCGCTGTGCGTCTTTCACAATCGTCGCCGGTGTGTAAAAGCCCATCGGCTGATTGTTGAGCAGGCTCGCGTAAAACTCCGGCGCGCGATGCACTTTCAGATACGCGCTGCCGTAGGCGAGAATCGCAAAACTGATCGCGTGCGATTCCGGAAATCCGTAAAGCGCGAACGAGCTGATCGACTGAATGATTTTGTCGATCTTGTCCGGCCCCACGCCTTTGCGTTCCATCGCCGCGCGCAGCTTGACGCTCACTTTCTGCATTCGCTCCTCGGAACGATGTAAACTGAGCGCGCGTCGCAATTCCTCGGCTTCGTTCCCAGAAAAATCGGCCATGATCATCGCGATCTTGAGCATTTGCTCCTGAAATAATGGAACGCCAAGCGTGCGTCCGAGCACTGGTTCCAATCGCGGATCAAAATAAGTAATCGCCTCGTGTCCCGCGCGGCGCGCCAGATACGGATGCACCATGTCGCCCTGGATCGGTCCCGGGCGAATGATCGCCACTTCAATCACCACATCATAAAAACATTTCGGCTTCATCCGCGGCAGCGTGGCCATTTGCGCGCGGCTCTCGATTTGAAACACGCCGATCGTGTCCGCCTTTTGCATTATCTCGAAAGTCGCGGGGTCGTCTTTCGAAATGTGCGCAAGGTCGAGCGGCCGCCCGCGCTCGCGACACAACTCAAACGCATCCTGCATCACCGACATCATCCCGAGTCCGAGCAAATCCACTTTGACGATGCCGAGATCTTCACAATCGTCCTTGTCCCATTGCGCCACGACGCGCCCAGGCATGGACGCGTTTTCCAGCGGCACGAACGAGCTGAGTTTGTTCTGGCAGATGATCATGCCGCCGGAATGCTGACCGAGGTGTCGCGGTAATCCGTAAATCGCTTGATACAAATTGATGAACGCCGGCATGCGCGGATGTTGCTTGGGCAAGCCGGCTTGCTCGATTTGCGAAGCGAGATCGAGCGTGTGCGGAAAATCGCCGTTCGCGAACAAGTGTGAAAACCGATCGAGAATGCTCGGAGAAAAATTCAGCGCCTTGCCGATCTCGCGTGCCGCACTTCGACCGCGATACGTAATCACGTTCGCCGTCATGGCCGCACCATGCTTGCCGTAACGGCGATAGATTTCTTGAATCACGCTTTCCCGCCGATCGCCGCTCGGAAGATCGAGATCGATATCCGGCCAGCCTTTGCGGCCTTCGCTGAGGAATCGCTCGAAAACCAGGTTATTGCTTACGGGATCAACCGGTGTGATGCCGAGGCAATAACAAACCGCGCTGTTCGCCGCGCTGCCGCGTCCCTGCACCATGATATTGTGCTCGCGACAGAAATTGACGATGTCCCAGACAATCAAAAAATATCCGGGGAACCCGAGCTTTTGAATAAGCGCCAGTTCCTTCTCCAGTTGACGCTTCACCGCGCTGCTGATCGCCGCATAGCGCTGCTGCGCGCCAAACCAGGTGATCGTGCGCAAAAATGAATCCATCGTGTAACCGTCCGGTACCGGAAAATCCGGAAATTCGTAGCCGAGATTTTCGAGCAAAAAGGTGAGCCGCTCGGCCAAGCGTGAAGTGTTTTCGATCGCTTCCGGCAAATCGCGAAAGAGCTCGCGCATTTCCCGATCGCTCTTCAAATGACGCTCGCCGTTTCGCGTCAGCAATTTGCCGGCAACATCAAGGTGCGTGTGCTCGCGAATGCAGGTGAAAACATCGAGGACTTGTCGCCCGTACGGCTTCGCGTACTGCACGCCATTGGTGGCCAGGATCGACAATCGATACTGAGCGGCAAGATCAACAAGTTGTTGATTGATTCGTTCTTCGCCACGAATGAAATGCCGCTGAATTTCGACAAACACATTCTCGCGCCCAAACGCTTCCATCAAAAACCGCGCGCGGTCGGCGACATTCCGGGTAGCGGTCGCCGCGGCGACCTGGTCGACAGTCTCGTTGTCGCGAACTTTGGGAAGTCCGTTTCGGCGAGACGCCGAAACCAAGTCGCCGCGGCGACCGCTACCCAAATCATCATGCGAGGCGAATAACGCGATCAGTCCCTCTGCGAACTGCGGTAACTCATCCCAGCGAACCGCGCAGGTCCCTTTTTCACTGCGCAAATGCGTCTGGGTCAGCAGTTCGCAAAGATTTTTGTAGCCCGCTCGATTTTCCACTAGCACTGGCAAAATGCTTTCGTCCTCCATCGTTAGCTCGCAACCGACAATGGGCTGGACATTTTGTTCCCGCGCCGCAACCGAAAAACGTTGCGCGCCGTAAACGCCGTTGCGATCGAGCAACGCCAACGCCGGCATCTCCAACTCGGCTGCTCGTTCGGCTAATTGTTCCGGAAAAGAAGCGCCGCGCAAAAAACTAAACGCGCTGCGGGCATGGAGCTCAACGTAAGAAGACATGGCCGCGCTCCACTTCGTTAATCGTAAATTCCATCAATCTTCCAAACGTCGCCGCTTTGATAAGATCGACATACAATGCCGTTATCGAGTTGCAGATCCCATTCGGCGCGCGCCCACGATTTTTCGTCCCACCAATTTCCGGACAGAAAATAAGGCCCGCGTTGATCTGCGACTTGGCCATTGATTTTGCCGGCGCTCTGAACATGCGCCGGAATATTTTCCGACACGAAAACGGACGCAGCCGCGGCCGGGCGAAATCGGCGTAATGCTGCGCCTTCCCTCACTGCCGTGCTATCGCACGTGCGCCTCTCCCTGAGGGAGAGGGTAGGGTGAGGGTCATCAGTTCCATTTGCATTAGCGCTCAAATTCCACGAAAACAGCTCCATTCGAAATGCGTCCGGCCGGTGCGTTTCTTCCACGACCGGCGTTCCGACGCGATCTGCACCGAGCAAGCCAGTCAAGCGCGCCAGGGTCTCATAAAGCTGACTCGGATTACGCAGGGCAATTTCGAATAATCCAAATTGCTGCGAAGCGGGTCTGATCGGATGCGCAGTCAAGGCGACCGCAATGATCGGATGTTCCGATTTAAAATTCTCCAGGTGCGTCTGGAGCATCCGGAAGAGAAGATCGACATCGTTCGTCGGCTGCGGAATTTTGAAAATGCGTTCGTAAGTCTGCTTGCTTACAAAAGTGATCCGCAGGTCGAGTTCTCTCGCGACGAGATAGATCGCTCTCAATCGCACCGCGAGCTGTTCCAGAAAGCGGTGCAGCATGAAAAGCAGCGGCTCGGCGGTTTCGATCTCGCGTTCGAACTCGAAACTTTCGCCGAACGATTCCGGCGGATGAACAAATTTCAGCAACCGATTCGACCGACCATTCGCCCGTTCCCAAAGCCGCACCGCTTCCGGCCCGAGCCGTGCGCTCAGCTCTTCCTTATCCAGCGTCGCGAGGTGCCCTAGTGTGTAGATCCCCCATTTGTGAAGGATCGCAAGAATCTCCTGAACTGATTTGTCTGCAATTGAATGTTGGACGTTGGATGTTGAGCGCTCGCCACGGCGGAGCCCGTCCATGGCGAAGGCGGGTTGGACGTTTTCCGCCTGTGCGTTTGCCAAAGCAGAGCGCTCCATACGCTCAATTTAAGTCCAAAGGTGAGATATGTTCAAGTGAACGTTTCGAACTCAGTGTCTCACGAAAAGTAAAAACAAATCTTTGCGCCTCTGGAAATGCCAGTCCGGCTCGGACTTATTTCTTTTTCCACTGAACACCGCGTAAAGCTCCGCCACGCGGCTTATTTCTTTCTCAAAACAGCGCCCCCGAGTAACGGCGACACGAACAGGTTCGCCAGGATGTCGATGATACAGCCGGCAAGCACCACCAGACCGAAACGCTGGGTCGGCGGAAAATCCGACAGCACGAAAATGGCAAAGCCGACGGCGATGATCACGTCCGAATAAACAATCCCGCGCCATTGTTCTTCGCGCGCGGCCACCCATGCTGGCCAGTCCGCCACCGGACGGACTCGCTGCAGCGAGCCTTTTTTGCCGTCCTCTTGCGCGCGGCGGACGCCAAAGACCAGATGAATCATCGAGTCTATCGCTATGCCGATGCAGACATTTGTGGCCGGCGCAGAGATCACATCCATCGGGACGTGCAGCCAGCCGATGCTACCGAGCATGCAGAGCGGAACCAGACTCAAGCTTACGATCATCGCCAGCGCCCCGCGGATAGATCGGGCAACGATCCACGCGATCGCGATGAATAAAACATTCAGCCAGAACAGGCCGGTCACGAGACTGGAAGCGACAAGCTGCGCCAGTCGCCCTTGCAAATAGTAAATGCCGCCGACGAGGACGGTCTTGAACCCGTGCTTGCGCGCGATGGAGCGAAGATCGTCCACGACGTCGAGCCGGTATTTGTCACGACGGGCTTCGACCATCCGAATGAGGAACACGGCCTGGGTGCGGTCCTCGTTGACAAAACTTTTGGCCACGCGGGCGTACTTCGGTTGCTCCGCTACTTCAATAATTTTTTCATAACTCAGCAGGAACGAGAACGGCGTCCGATCGCCCTCGGCCAGCAGAGTTGGGAGTGAAATAACTGTCCCTACGCTTTTGTAATTTTCGAGCGCTCCTTGCAGCGTCCACATCTTCTGGTAAGCAGCGTCGGTGTTCAGTTTGCTGCCGTCCGCCGCGGACACGACCAGCGTGAGCGGGCTCGACCCGCCGCTGCGGTCCACGTATTCCAATCCGTCGCGCAATTCCTCATGCGGCTTGAAATAATCGAGAAGACTCGGATCGGTGTTCACCCGTCTTAGGCCAAATCCCAGGCCGGCGCTGACGAGAATGACGGCGATCGATAGCAGGACGAACCGCCGCGACCAAAATCTCCGGGAAGGTTCTACCTCCACGAGTTTGCTTTTGCGCGGCACGGCCCAGCGCAGAAACGACGGATACATCACATACGCGCAAATCAACGCAACGACGGTCCCGAGCACGCCGCCAAATCCCAGTTCGCGCAACGGTTTGGCTTGAACAATCAACAAGCTGCCGAACCCGAGCGACGCGCAGACCATCGACCAAAACGAAGGCGGAAACGTCATGCGACGCGCGGCTGCTGCGAGGTCCGGCGACTTCTTTCCCAGGCGGTGCATGCGGTCGGCCAGCGTCTGCCAGTTGAACGTCATGTAAACCAGGTGCGACAACGCCACGACAAACACGATCGTGCCGAGGTTGACCGTCAGGATGCCGATCTTCTTACCGAACATTGACTGGAGGAGCAGCGTCAGTAAAACCGCGCTAGTGCATGTGGCGAGCATCCCCAAAAATATCCGGCCCGACCGGAACATCGCCGCCATCGTCAGCCCAAACAAAACGACCGCCGTGATGCTGAAGTAGGCAAAATCGTGCGCCAGGCTGCGCCGGATCATCTCCACCACGTAGGGCGGACCGGCGATATGAATTCGAAAATCCTTTTCATCGAGCTCATGCATGATTTGCTCGATGCGCTTGATCGGCTTCTCGGTGGCCTTGCCTTCAAGAAACACGAGGACATTGCTGGACTTGCGGTCCGGCGCGATCAGCAGCCGGCTCCAAAATGGGCTGGCCAGCGCGTCCTTAAAACTTTTCGGCCCCTCGGCCAAACTCTTGACCGCGCTCACTTCGTCGATCGTGTTGATCTGTTGCGTCAGTCTTTGGATCCGGCCGAGGTAGCGTGGTGAAGAAATATCCGGGGAGGACACCGCCAGGATAACTTCCGGCTGGGATGGGAAACGCTGCTCGATCTTTTTGGACTGCTGAAACTGCGGATCGCTGGTTGAAAAGAAAAAATTCTCATCAACCACCGGCTTGAGATCGACAAACACCGCCACCAGCACGAACAGCACGACCGTCACCGCCAGCATCTCCCAGTGCGTACCGAACCGGACCGGCTTCTTCCAAATCTTAGCGAGAAATTTCATCGCTTCAGGACGATTCCGAACTTGCCGCAGTGTCTCAAATAATCTCCACGGGGCATTTTGGCAGGGCTTGCATGAAAGCGCGGCCGTACTGCTTGGTCACGATCCGGTTGTCGAGAATGACGATGATGCCGTGGTCGCTCTTGGTTCGGATCAGACGACCGATGCCTTGTCGAAGTTTCAGGATCGCTTCCGGCAATGAATATTCGGTGAATGGATCGCCGCCGCGCTCCTGCACCATCTCCAGCTTTGCCTCGATCAACGGAGTGTCCGGCACGGCGAATGGCAACCGCGTGATGATCACGTTGGAAAGCGCTTCACCCGGGACATCGACGCCGCCCCAAAAACTGTCGGTGCCAAAAAGGACGCTGCGCGGCGTGGTTTTGAATTGTCCGAGCAATTTCCCGCGCGGTGCGCCGCCACCTTGCACGAGAAGATTCATCCCCTTCTCCACAAAAAATTTCTGCATCTGAGCTGCCACCTGCTGCATATCGCGATAGCTCGTAAAAAGAACAAAGGCACGGCCGTCGGTTTTTTCGACGAAATGCGCGATCCAGCGCTCCAGTTCCTTCTGGTATCCGGCGTCGCGCGGGTCCGGCATTTTTTGCACGACGAAAATCTTCATCTGCTTCTGAAAATTGAACGGGCTGCCGAGTTGCAATGGCTCGGCGTCGGTCGCGCCGATGCGCTCGCGAAAATAAGCAAGGTCCGGACGGCCAACCGCCAACGTCGCACTCGTCATGACGCAACAGCAATTGTCCCGGAAAATCATGCGACGCAGCACCGGCGCGAGATCGATCGGCGCGGCGTTGAGCGAGAGATATTGCGCCGTCTTTCCCGTCTGTTCGACCCAGTAAACGTGTTCGCGCGCGCTTTGCTCGAGAAAGACCGCAATCCCGTCGCGCGCGTCACGAATGCGCCGGCCAAATTCCTGTAACTCGGCCTTTAGAAATTCGTCATCGGCGCGCTTCACCACATCCGCGATGCGCGCCTGCAACGCTGTCAATCGACCGGTGATTGTGTCCGGAACAAAATCGACATCGCGGACGCGACACTCACGGCCTTTGCGAAAATCAGATTTCGATTCGACCGCGGCGAAAAACTTGTCCACGTCATCAACCAGCTCGCCCGCCAATCGCACGCCGTTTGCATCGCGCATCACCGTGAAGAGTCCTTTACGGGTGCGCGCATTGTAGAGCCGTTGAATTGTCGATCTGAGCCCGTATTGCGAAACGCCGATGCCGATCTGGCGCGACGCGACTTGCTCGACCGTATGCGCCTCATCGAAAATGATGAAGTCGTTCGGGAAAAGAAAACCGCTCTCGCGTTCCTCCTGCAATTCCGGACTGCCTAAAAGAATGAAGAGCAGTGTGTGATTCAACACGATCACGTCCGCGGCGAGGAGGCGTTTGCGCGCCTGCTGATAAAAACAGCGTGGATTTTGACCGCACGTCTTTTGCGTGCAGAGATGCGCTTCGCTGCAAACTTGGGTCCAGACTTTCGGGTCGGGCTCGATTGAGAGATCGCTGAGCGAGCCGTCGCGGGTCGTGCTCGCCCACTCCGCGAGCCGGCTCAATTCAGTTTGCTCCGGGCCGGTGAAAAGCTCGATTGCACTTTGCAGTGCGCGCTCGAGTCGTCGCGGGCAAATATAATTTTGCCGGCCTTTCATGAGCATGGCTGCGAACTCGACTGGCAAAATCTTTTTCAAGATCGGGATGTCTTTGTGCAGAAGTTGCTCCTGGAGGTTGATAGTGTGTGTCGAGACGATCGCTTTCTTGTGACGCTCAAGGGCAAACAAAATAGCCGGCACGAGATAGGCCAGCGATTTGCCGACGCCGGTCCCGGCTTCGACCACCAGATGCCGGTCTTCCTCCAGCGCGCGCGCCACCGCCACCGCCATCTCCTGCTGCTGCGGCCGGAATTCGAAATTTTTCGCCCTGGAGAGCAGCCCATCCTCCGAAAAAATGGCGCGAACGCGTTCGACAAATTCGGTGCCAAGGTTGTTTCTGAGCGCAATCACTCCGACTGATTCACACGCATAGACCTGCTTCCGCAAGTAATTAACCGTCCGAACAAGCACCAAATACCAAATCCCAAGCACCAAATAAATTTCCAATCACCAAACTCCAAAACATGGCAAAAGCGGATTTCGATCATTGGAAGTTTAGATCTTTTTTGGAATTTGGAACCTGGGGTTTGGAGCTTTTACAAGCGTCCACGGAGATGCGAAATCTATTTGTCTATCGTAACGTGAATTTGCCACACGACCATTTTAATAGCTGATGAGGCTCCTCGATCGCTACGTCATTCGCAATTTTTTGCAGGTCTATCTTTACTGCATCGCGGGTTTTATCTCGGTTTGGCTCATCTTCGACATTAGCGACAACATTTCGACCTTTATCGACGAGCGGGTCGGTCTTCTTCTGACCGTCCGGTATTACCTCACTCAGGTTCCGCAGGTTTTCATCATCCTCCTGCCGGTTTCACTTTTGCTCGCGCTCCTTTTTTCGCTGGGGCGAATGTCGCGCGCGAATGAAATCGTGTCGATGTTAACAGCGGGCGTGAGTCTTCCGCGCGTTCTCCTGCCGCTCATCGGCATGGGGTTGCTCACGGTCGCGGCGACCATGGCGCTAAACTATTCGCTCGCGCCGCATGCCGAGCTGGCGCGCAAAACATTCCTCTCAGAAGCGCACGCGCGTCCAGAGACGCTGATCCAGGGACAAATCTTTCGCAATCGCACCGACGCGCGCACGTGGTTCATCCAGAATTTTCGCGCCGGCGGCAACACCTTCAATAGCGTCCAGGTGCTCCAGCAGGATGCGCATGACAATATCGTGACAAATTATCTCGCGACGCGCGCCTTCTATCACCCGGAAACGAAAATCTGGGAACTCGAAGAAGTGAAGGTGGTTCATTACGATCCCACCGGCAACATTCTCGAGGAGCAGATCTACCCGTCGCTCAAGATCGACAACTGGAGCGAAACACCATTTCGCCTCAGCAGTGCCAATGCGCGCGCGGAATTCCTCAGCTTGCCGGAGCTGCGTCAATACCTGCAGTTCAATGCCGATTTCCCCGCCACTCTGCTCGCGCCATTTCGAACGCATCTTCAGTATCGTCTCGCCCTGCCGTGGACCTGTTTGGTTGTTGTCTGCATCGCGGCGCCACTCGGCATCGGTTACTCGCGCCGCGGTATTCTTTCCAGCGTGGCTGCTTCGGTCGTTCTCGTTTTCGCGATGAATTTTCTCACGCACCTCTTCCTCGCCCTGGGCGAGGGCGACCGCATCTCTCCATGGGTCGCAGCGTGGACGCCCAACCTTCTCTTCGCCGCGATCGGTCTCTATTTGCTCTATCTTCGCGCTTCCAACCGCGAGGCGCCCGGCTTTCATCTCCTCACGACGCGACGTATATTGGCGCGATGAATCCGCTCCCAAACGAATGGGCGATCAAGCATCGCGCAGATGTGTGCGCCTCCACCCATCGGCCCTTCGCATCCGGCGAATATTTCTACACGCTGCTCTTTCGCGATGTCGATGGTTATCGCCGTGAAGATTTGAGCGAAGAAGCCTGGTTAAACCGAAATGAGAACATGCAGCCATTTTCATTTTGGAAAACACGTTACGAACCTCTGCCGCCGCCGGCGCCCGAGCCTCTGGCGAAAGAAAATGCCGAGCAACTTTTCCGGCGTTTGATTGCATCGAAAAACCCTCCGGCGAACGCATGTTACGTCCTCGCCGCCATGCTGGAACGCAAGCGAGTTCTGAAACAAATTAAGAGCGAAACCGCTGCGAACGGGCGCGTTTTGATTTATGAATACGGACCAACCGGCGACGTTTTCATTGTGCCCGACCCGCAATTGCGTTTGGACGAACTTGAAAGCGTGCAGAACGAAGTCGCGCTATTGCTCCGCAGCGCCGCGTAGCAGCAAGGTGGATCGAGCAGTCGTCGCCGTGGGCTCTACCGCGGGTTCGCTTCCAAACTGCATCATAAAGTCCCGCCGTGGGTTGAAACCGGAGCGCTGTTTCATATTCGGATCGCAATTGACCGCGAAAAAGAGCAAAGCCCATTAACGGCCGCTCCGCTGGCGCAAGCGTTGTTAGATTCAGCTCGATTTTACGAAACCAAACAGCGCTGGCACATCACGCTTTTCCTGTTCATGCCCGATCATCTACATGCGCTTCTGTCCTTCGCGAGCGACGAGTCGATGAGCAACGTCGTTGGCGATTGGAAACATTTTCAAACGCGCAAACACGGCATCGCTTGGCAAGAAGGATATTTCGATCATCGACTGCGCGATGATGAACGCGGCGAACAGCTCTCAGCGAGGATGAATTACATTCGGCAAGATCCCATCGCCGCCGGTCTGTGCGCAAGAGCTGAAGACTGGCCGTGGATTATTGAGCGCTCTGCGTGAGGTGGATCGAGCAGTCCCTGCTCGATGTCAAAATGTGTCGGCGGAGCCGCAGTAATTAGCATCTCCCCGGCAGCTGCCGGGCCGATCCAACGTTGCTTAGAGCGTAACGCTCGATTCACCTGCACTGCAGACGATTCTGTGAGAAAATGCAAAGATGAATGCCCCTCTCCCATGGTTTTCCGGCCGCTTTCCGCTTTATCTCGCGCCGATGGCCGGGGTGTCCGACAAAATTTTCCGGCAGCTGTGCAAGGAGTACGGCGCGGATGTCCTCACGACTGAATTCGTTTCCGCCGAAGGAATCTTTCGCCGCAACGAGCGGACGCGCGAATATCTTGACTTCGACGACATCGAACGGCCAATCGGCGTGCAACTCTTCGGCGCCAATGCCGAACACATGGCGGAAGCAGCGCGCCAGGTCGTCGATTGGGCTCGCCCGGATTTTATCGATCTAAACTTTGGTTGTCCGGTCAATAAAGTGGTGGCCAAGAATGGCGGCTCGGCCCTGCTCAAAGATTGCCCAACTTTGGCCAGCGTCGCGGTCGCGGTCGTTCGCGCGGTCGCCCCGATGCCGGTCACGGCGAAGATCCGGATTGGATGGGACGCCGATTCAATCAACGCCACGCGCATCGCGCGCCTTCTTGTCGATGCGGGAATCGCTGCGATCACGGTGCATGGACGCACGCGCGCACAAGGTTATACCGGCGCGGCTGATTGGAACGTGATCGGTGAAGTCGCTGCTGCCGTTCCGATTCCCGTTATTGGAAATGGCGATCTCTCCAGCGCGGCTGATGTGGCGAAACGACGCCGTGAAACCGGAATTTCTGGCGCGATGATTGGTCGCGCAGCCATGAGCGCCCCGTGGATTTTCAGTCAGACGAAACAATATCTCGCCACGGGAGAGATTGATGACTCACCTCCCGGTTCGTCACCCTCTCGGGCTCCCCGTCCATGTCGCTCGGCTCCCGCCGGCTCCATTGTCGATCCACCAAGTCTGTCAGAAAGATGGAACCTAATCCGGCGACATTGCCAACTCGCCGCCCGTGCATGGGGTGCAGAAGAACCTGCCATCCGCTCGATGCGCGCCCGGCTGATGGCCTACTCGAAAGGTTTTCCCGGCAGCAAAGTGCTGCGCGAAAAATTCCAGCATGTTTCGACGCTGGCGGAGATCGATGCAATCGCACAAGACCACTTGCAAAGGTCCTTCGAACCAGGAGCTTTGATTGCAGCGTGATCTGATTCCACCGTGCAAACCTCCGAACAATCAACTCCGGCGACACTCAATTATAAGATTGGCAACGAGCGCCTGATCAAAGTGACTGGGAATGCGTCGCGCAAGTTGATTTCGCTGCTCGAAAAACAAGGCAGGCCAAATGGAGCTTTGCGTCTGGCCGTGATCGGGGGCGGATGCTCGGGCCTGCAATACACCATGGACCTGGTGGACGGCCCCAAAGACCGCGACATTCTTGTTCCAACCTCCAACGTGCGTCTGGTTGTCGATCCAAAGAGCGCACTCTTCGTCAGCGGATCGATCCTCGATTACAGCGAAGACCTGCAAAAAGGCGGTTTCAAAGTCACCAACCCGAATGCGGTCGCGCATTGCTCCTGCGGCGAGAGTTTCGCAGTCTGAGCAAAAGCGGGTAATATCTGTTCATCTGAACTTGCCAGGCGGTCGATTTCAGCGATCATAAGACATGCTGACCGACCGCCAGAAAAACGTTCTCGATTTTATCCAACGCGAACAGCGCGAGAAAGGGATTACGCCGAGCACGCGCGAAATCCAAAGTCATTTTCGTTTCGCCAGCCAGACCTCGGTCATGCAGTATATCGCCGCGCTCGAACGCAAAGGTTTCCTCGAGCGTCATGCGGGCAAAGCACGCGCTTTGATTACGCCGGTGCAAAAAGTTCGCATCACCGATGTTCCAATTTATGGACAGATTCCAGCGGGCATGTCCGCACTAACCGAGCAGACTATCGAAGGACACGTTTCCCTCGATACGCGCTCGGCCAATATTTCAAAAAATCGCGGAACATTTGCCCTGCGTGTCCATGGCGACTCAATGATCGGCGCGCATATCGTCGATGGTGATATCGTAATTTTGGAAGACAGCAAAGAGGTGCACAATGGCGATATCGTGGCAGCCTTAATCGATGGGGAAACAACGCTGAAGCGTTACGTGATGGAGCACGGCCGGCCTTATCTGAAAGCGGAAAACCCGCGGTATCCAAATTTGATTCCGGCCCGCGAGTTGAAGATTCAGGGCGTGATGGTGTCGCTGGTGCGAAAGCAAGAGCGGCGCAAGCGCCATTAACTCCGAAAGCTTTCGCGAGTTAATGTTCTATTGAACATATCTGCTGCTTATGCCATCTTCTTCCGATGGCGGCGAGCGGCAAAATTGATGACTCCCCTCCCGGCTCGTCACCCTCTCAGGCTGCCCGTCTGCGTCGCTCGGCTCCCCGCCTGAGGCGGGCCTCCGTTGATTCGCTTTCTCCCGAAAGCTCACCCGTTCGGGTCGTCCATCCATATCGCTCGCGTCCCCGCGGCTCCATTGTCGATCTTCGAAACCTGCTGGCCGAACGTTTTCCTCACGCGCCTGCCTCCACAGAGACGCGTTTAATCACAGGTTTATCCTTTCTCGATCAAACGATCGGTGGCGGCTTGCCGAAAAGCGCCATCACGGAATTGATCAGTCCGCCAGTAAGCGCGGGAAGTGCCTCGCTGATTCACGCGCTCCTCCACGCCGCACATCGCGATCGTTATTTCCTCGCGTTGATCGATGGGTGCGATTCGTTTGATCTATCCGCCTCAGGCGGACTGGGCAATTCATGTTTACGTCATCTTCTTTGGGTGCGTTGCACCACGGCGCTGGAAGCAGTCAAAGCGGCTGACCTGCTTTTACGCGACGGCAATTTTCCATTGGTGATTGTCGATCTTGTCCTCAATCCGCCGGGGGAGTTGCGTAAAATTCCGCAGACAAGCTGGTATCGTTTGCAACGGCTGGTCGAACCAACCTCCACCGCCTGCTTGGTCTTGACCCGCCAGAGCATGGTGAGCAGCGCACAACTGAAAATCGTTCTCGAAAATTTGTGGACGCTGGAAACTTTTGAAAAAGATAATGCGATTTCGCATTTGCGATTTCGCATGCAACGATCGCATCTCAGCCGCCTGGAAAGCGCCATGGCAGGAGCGAGTTGATGTTTGCGACGATTTATTTACCGAACTTTCATTTGCAAGCCGCCATGCGTCATCAACCGGAATTGCGCACCCTGCCGGTGGCGCTCATCGAGGAACAGGAAAACAAACCGGTCATCATTCAACTGAATCACGCTGCCGAATCCGCCGGTGTTCGCAAAGGGATGACGCCCAGTCAGGCATTAGCGCGATGTTTGCGCGTGGTGATCAAAACGCGCGAGCGTGCGCTGGAAAAATCGATCGACGAGATTTTGATTCAGCATGCGTTCACTCTATCTCCTTTTGTCGAATCAACTGCGCCCGGCGTTTGCACCATTCAATTTGGAAGACAACCGTCCCGGCTGTCGGGGCAGACAGACTTCGCGAAGGTCTCGCGCGTGATCGAACAACTAGCCGAATGCGAGATTATCGCGCAAGCGGGGATTGCGTCTGCGCCCGACGCGAGCTTTCTGGCAGCGTACCTGGCGCGGCCGGTTCTGCAAATCGACGACGCGAAAAAATTTCTCGCGTCGCTGCCGATCGAGACCCTCGCGATCGCGCTTAGCTGACCGACGGTTCCGGTTTTCGTTCAATGAACACCCGGTAAACCAAACCGCCCAGCGCTCCGCCAATCAATGGCCCGAGCCAATAAACGTAATGATCGTGCCAGAAATTCGCCGCGAGCGCCGGACCGAACACACGCGCCGGATTCATGGCCGCGCCAGTGAGAGGTCCGCCGAATAAAATGTCGAGAGTGATTGTCGATCCAATGGCAAACCCTGCGATTTGCCGCCCACCGCGTTGATCAACCGCCGTGCCATGAACGACGAAGACGAGAAAAAAGGTTAGAATCGCCTCGACAAGGATTCCCTGCGCGCCTGTCAGATTGATCGCGAGTTGCGGCGTGCCAGTTACGACAACGTCCCGTCCAAACAAGCCCAGGCAGATTAAAGCGGCAGCGAATCCGCCGAGCAATTGCGCGATCCAGTAGCGGATGGCAGCGGCTACAGTCATGTGGCCTCCGCAGACGAGACCAAAAGTTACGGCCGGATTCAATTGGCCGCCTGAGATGTGCAATGTCGCCGAAACAAAAGCCGCGATCGTGAGGCCGTGAGCCAGCGCGATGCCGAGGACGTCGTGTGGGGCGGTCTTGATCGCGCCGATACCGACAAAGATCAGGGCGAATGTTCCGATGAATTCTGCGAGGCAGGGGCGAAGCTTGTTCATGCTTCGATCCAATCAGATCACGCGCGCTCTGACAACGGGCTTTTCGGCGTGGCAGCGCTGGATCAACCGCCGGCGTAATTCGGATATCTCTCGCGCAACTGCCGGGCGAGCCGATCGGCCTCATCGGTTTTGCCCGCGCGTTGATATGCCAAGGCGGCCTTCTCCAACGCGCGAGGAGTAATAGCCGGATCGTCGTAAAGCAAGGCAACGCTCATGAACGCCTTTCCGGCATCATCGAAATTTCCGCGCTCCGACTGGACATCACCCGCGAGCAGGCGCGCTTCGGCATTGACGCGGCCTTCAGGTTGCAGCGCCATGATTTCCTCTGCGATCTTCTGCGCGTCATCTGGCTTATGTGCACCGATTTTCGCAGCGCCGAGGGCGAGCAATACTTTCGCCTTCCCCGCCGGATCGGTGGCCACCTGTAAATATTTACCAAATGCATCCTCCGCTTCGGCGAAATTTTTCAACTTCGATGCCGTGTCGCCGAGGTAAAACAAAAAGTCCGGCTTCACGTTGGCGGGATGGTCGATCTTTCCGAGTGCGCTCAGGTACTTTTCGGCCGCCTCATAATTTTTCTCGTTGTAATATTCGATCCCGAGCCACTCGAGAATTTCCGCCGGCACGCTCACTGTCGGGCTCGTGGCCATGAAATCGTTTACTTCTTTCGTGAGAGCAGATCGATTTTTCAAACCAAAGTAGGATGAGATGATCCGGAGGGTCGCGAGGTTGTAGTATTGCTCTTTGTTGAGTTGACGCGCGGCATCCAGCGCAGCCAGCGCGGTCTTGTAGTCTTTCGCTTCGAATGCGGCCTTCCCGATATAGTATTGCGCCTGTGCCGCAACAGAACTCCTGGGAAATTCTTTCAGGAGCTGACGAAAGGTTTCGGCCATGCCCTTTGCATTCTCCTGTTGGCCGAGAATAAGCGCCTTTAGTTGCAGGGCTGCTTCGCGCTCGTGCGCACCGGGGTACTTTGTAAGGATCATGTTTAAGTCGGAAAGCGCGGCAGCGTAATTCTTGTCTTGCTCGTAAGCTAAAGCACGTTGAGCGAGAGCGGCAGGCACTGTCGGATTGTCTGGAAACGCCTGTACGTAATAGGTGAAAGCTTCGACGATTCCGGAAATGTTTTTCAGCTGCACACAACACAAGCCGAGTTTATAAGCGGATTCGGCGCGCAATTTTGGAGAAAGCTGAGAGGCGCGCAGTTCCGCGTAGATTGGCGCCGCCTCCGCGTAATTCTGTTGTTTGTAAAGCGCCTCCGCTTTTAAGAGCTTCGCCTGGTCGGCGCGCTCGGCCGCAGGATTGGACTTGAGAAATTCATCCACCTCTGCCAGAAGCGCGGGCGGATCGGAGTTGTAGATATTGATGAGCCGCTGATAGGCCGCGTCCTTCGCTTCTTCCCGGTCCGGATATTTTGCGATGATCTGGCGATAAATGTCTTCAGCTTCTTTTCCGTGACCGAGCTGCCGCTCGCTGTTTGCCGCAAGCAACATCACCTCGGCCTGGCCCGCCTCCGGCAGTTTCTCCTGCTCTTTCTTGTAATCGGCCAGCAACTGCGCGTACTGACCGGATTGATATTGTAAGCGGCGCAACCCAACCTGGGCGATCGCCCGAAATTTCCCCGCTTCCGGCAGCGTGCGGCCCTTTTGCAACAAGCTCGCGGCTTTGTCGGCCATGGCCTTGTCGATCTTGCCCTTTTCGGCCTGCACCATATCGAGAGCAATCATGCCGCCGCGCACGGCCGCCTCGGCTTTTAAAGCCGGCTTCTGGGCTTCATTCGTGAGAGCTTCATATTGCTTGAGCGCATCGGTTTTCTTTCCCCGCGCAGAGAGAATCGATGCTGCCGCCAATCGGGAATCCTCGCGATACGGGTTTGGGTTTTTGGCATCGATGACCTGCTGATAGATGCCGCAGGCTTCGTCTTTGCGATCGAGTGTCTCGAGACAGCGTGCCTCGAAATAGCGGGCCGAAAGCGCGACCGCAGATTCCTTGGATTTCGCGGCGGCGCGATGAAAAAGCGGCAGGGCGGCAGCATAATCCTTCTCCGTAAAGGCCGTCTCGGCCAGAACATAGGCGGCGGGCCCCGCAAATTCACTGTCGTCGTAGTCGTCAAGGACCTTCTGGAAACTCTTTCGCGCAGCGCCAGGGCGATTCAGCGCGCGGTGACATTCGCCGAGAAAGAAATAGACGCTGGCGCGGCCCGCCGCGGCGGGATATTCGTCCAAATATTTTTGGTACTCGGGAACAGCAAGATCGTAGAGCTTGCGCAGGAAAAGCGCGTTCGCATAATCGAGCTGACGACGATCTGGTGATTCCGTTTCCGCAGGCGCCGCTTGCGAGGATTCTCTCTCGGCGGGCGATGCATGCGAATCCCGCGGGCGCGGGACAGGGGGCTGATCGACCGGCAAAGCGCGCGCGACCGGCGGTTCTTCTAGCGGCTGAGCGCGTCGCACTTCCGAATAATTTTGAGCGACGACTGGCCCCGCACCCAAAATGAGCGCAACAACCAGTCCGACGAAACCGCCCGCGCAGCGCGCTATTTTCATTTCGCTGTCGCGAAAGCGACGTTCGTTATCCCGGCTTCAGTGCAAATGTTCAATACACCGATGATGTTTTTGTAAGCGCCAGCTTCATCGCCGCGAATCACCACGGCCTGTTCCGAGTTGAGCTGAACCAGACCTTTGAGCAGCTCCGTCAACTCGGCGCCCGTCAGGGTGCGCCGATTTACAACCACGTTGCCGTCCGCTTTTACATTTACGACCACGTCGCCGATCGGCCCACCTTTTTCTTTCGCGGCCGAAGCTTTCGGCACTTTCACGTCCAGTTCATTTTCGTTCCGGGCCGCATTCCAGGTGAGCAAAAAAAAGATCAGTAGCAGCAACAGTACATCGACAAGTGGCGCGAGTTGAATACCCGGATGATGCAGAGGAGCGCGACCACGCAGATTCATATCCCTAAGATGTCGATCTTGCGAACGCGAACACGATGGAGGGCTTAAAGTTCGTCCTCGATCAGCGCGGGCGTTCGCTCGACTCGTTTGTCGTATTGCAAAGAAAGCAAAGCCAACACGTGCGTGCAGGCAGATTCCAGGTCCGAAATCAATCGTTGCGCTCTGCCGCGGAAAAATGCGTAAAACATCATGGCGGGAATGCCTATAGCAAGCCCGGCTGCCGTGTTGACCAACGCCTCGCTGATCCCTTGCGAAAGAAGCACATAGCGCGCTGTGCCAAGATCGGCGCCGAGTGCGCCGAACGAGCGGATAATTCCAAAGACGGTACCGAGCAGACCGAGCAGCGGCGCGATCATCCCGATATCGGCCAGATAGACGACGCGATTGTTAAGACTCGCCGCGACCCGCGTCCCTTCCGTCTCAGCGATCTCGCGGACTTGCTGAAAATCCGCGTTCGGGTTCTTGGTGGTGAAATCGAGCATCTTTTGCACGACACGCGCGATGGCTTCGCCGTGCCGATTGGAAACGGCGAGCAATCCCAGGTAATCACGCTTCCGCAACAGTGCATCCGCCGTCGCCATGTATCCGCTCGAGACAACGGCGCCGCGCCGGATCGTCATCAAATAAACGATCACGAGCATGACGGAGAAGATCGACAATAAAAACAGAGGCACCATCACCGGCCCGGCTTTGAGCAGCGCGTCCAGCACTGTTTTCGTATGCGGCAGGTTCGGCGCCAGCGGCGGCGTGGCGCCCTGTGCGAACAAAGGAGCTGCGATCGCCGCGGCGATCAGCAAGGAGAAAATCTTCATGCCGAAAGTCCTGCAACGATAGACGGAGCGGCGCAGGTTGCAAATGGCAGCTCAAGGAGTAAACACGGCCTCGCTCGGAAAGGCAGATCAGGGCTCAGGATTTAGCGGGCGGAAAACGCCCAACATCCAACATCGAACATCCAACGTCCAATGCAGGCGGACGTTCGGTGTTCGATGTTCGATGTTTAAAACACTACTCCACTACTCCATTACGCTAGGCTGCGTAACCAACACTACCCGCGAGCGCAGCCTGCGATTTTTGTGCTGGACGAGTAAATCGCGTTTCTGGCAAAATCCTCACCTTGTGACGAACAGAATTCGCAGCGCGGCAGCCGCGCTCCTTTTGCTCGTCTGCGTTGTCGCTCTTACGTCGGCTTTTAATTTACCGAACAGATCGCGGGACCTGTGGTCGCAGTTGGCTTCCCTCAGCACGGCCGCGAAGCCTGCGCAGCAACGCACAATGCTGACTCTGGCTGATCGTGTCGCTTATCAACGAGCGATCGAAGAAGTTTACTGGCGTCACCGGATCTGGCCAAAAGAGCGTCCTGATCCAAAGCCATCGCTCGATGCGATGATGTCTCAGGCGCAGCTGGAAAAGAAAGTGGAAGACTACCTGCGCAACTCACAGGCGCTGGAGGATTACTGGCAGCAGCCAATTACCGCTGCGCAGTTACAGGCAGAAATGGATCGCATGGCACACCACAGCAAGCAACCCGAGGTGTTACGCGAGCTCTTCGAAGTGCTCGGTAAGGATCCCTTTGTGATCGCGGAGTGCTTGGCCAGACCGATCCTGGCGGAGCAGCTGGTTAGCGGCCTAACGAATCCCGCGGCGCTGCCCAGGGATAATACCACAGGATCCTTCGACTTCGCTCAGCATGATATGGCTGCGAATCCGGACGATGCCGCCTACAGGCTGCCAGAAATCTCCGTTCCGCTGGACTGCACCGATGACAGCTGGACTGCTACGACTACGGTAAATGCGCCCGATGCGCGCGCGGGTCACACGGCAGTGTGGACTGGCAGCGAGATGATCGTCTGGGGCGGAGCCAACTACAGCAACGGCTATTTGAACACCGGCGCGAGATACAATCCCGCTACCGACAGTTGGACGGCCACGAGCACTACCAACGCGCCCACTGCCCGAGCGCGTCACAAGGCCGTCTGGACTGGCAGTGAAATGATTATCTGGGGTGGAGGTATGAGCGGCGATTCGAACACCGGCGGCAGATACAATCCAGCCAACGATAGCTGGGCAGCTACCAGCACGGCCAACGCTCCTATTGCACGATCATATCACACAGCGGTATGGACTGGCAGCGAGATGATCGTCTGGGGCGGCCGAAATAATGTGTTGTGGATGAACAGCGGCGGGCGATACAATCCAGGCACGGACAGTTGGGCGGCTACCGGCACGACCAACGCGCCTTCCGCACGCTATGAACAGACGGCAGTGTGGACCGGCAGTGAAATGATCATCTGGGGTGGAACTGATCAGACGAACTACTTGAACACTGGCGGCAGATACAATCCCACCACGAACAGTTGGACGCCTACGGGCCTCGCCAACGTACCGATCGGCCGAGTCGATCACACGGCAGTATGGACCGGCAGTGGAATGATCGCCTGGGGCGGCGTCGATAACTTTTTGAATGACATAAACACCGGCGGCAGATACAGCCCAAGCACGGATAGTTGGGCGCCTACCAGCCTCGGCGGCGCGCCGTTGCCGCGAGACTCTCACAGCGCGGTGTGGACCGGCAGTGAAATGATCGTCTGGGGCGGACACCTCTACCCACCCGGGATTGATCTCAACAGCGGCGGCAAATACAACCCAGCCGAGGATAGCTGGACAGCTACCAGCATGGCCAATGTACCCTTGGCCCGAGACTCTCACACCGCGGTGTGGACCGGCAGTGAAATGATCGTATGGGGCGGGAAAGATATCAATTTCGTCGCTCTGAACACGGGCGGGAGATACTGTGCGCAATCGCAAGCGCCGATGGCACAAAGCGCCTTCTCACGAAAGGCTCATGGCGCAGCGGGCACTTTCGATGTGCCGCTCCCGCTAACAGGTAACGTCGGAATCGAATGCCGCAGCGGCGGAGTGACAAACGATTATCAGATGATCATTAACTTCATGACTAACGTCACGGTCCAAAGCGCCTCCGTAACTTCTGGCACCGGCAGCGTAAGCAGCTTCACTGTTAGTGGGCCACAGGTCACGGTGAACCTGACTGGGGTAACCAATGTCCAGCGAATCACGGTTACACTCTTTAACGTCAATGATGGTACACACATGGGCAACGTTCCTGTTTCCATGGGCGTGCTGGTCGGTGATGTAAACGGCAATGCCCTCGTCAATGCCTCCGATGTCAGCCTGGATAAGTCGCAAGTAGGCCAGCCGGTCGGTATGTCGAATTTCCGCGAAGACGTGAATGCGAATGGCCTGATCAACTCGGTGGATATCGCACTGGTCAAATCCAAAGTCGGCACCGCGCTGCCTTAAGTTTTGGAGTGCGGTGACGCGTCGTCGCTTTTTCTTCGAGGCGACATGTCGCCTCTTTCCAAAGCGCGGACATGTCCGCGCACTCCAAAAATCGACTGTCTAGGCGAATCGATCGCCACCAACCGGCCGGCGCACGCGAAAGATGTGGGCAGGCTGGATTTCGGGATCCAGCTCGACATAGTTCCGCCGGCCGCGCCAGGTGTAGCGCGTATCGCTCAAGAGATCGTGCACCTGATACACATCGCCTTCCATCGAACCAAACTGATCGATTGGCACATCGACATATGAATGCTGTTTGCGATGCGGATCGAGATTCACCGCCACCAGAATGATGTTGTCGCGCGCCTCCGTCATTTTGCCGTAGAAGAGGACGGCGTCGTTGTCGGCATGGTAGAAACGCAGGTTATCGTAGAACTGTAGCGCCCGGTTTTCTTTTCGGATTTGATTGAGACGCGCGATCCAGTCCTTGATGTTTCCCGGCGCATCCCAATCGCGCTCCTTGAATTGATATTTCTCGGAATCGAGATATTCCTCGCGACCGGGCAGCGCCTCATTCTCGCACAACTCGTATCCGCTGTAGATGCCGTAGAGGCTGGAGAGAGTCGCGGCCAGAGCGACACGAATCATAAACGCGGGCCGGCCGCCGTCCTGGAGAACGAAGGACAAAATATCGGGCGTGTTCGGCCAAAGGTTGGCCCGGAAATATTCGCGCATATCGGGTTGCATCAGCTCGGTGAAATAGTCGGTGAGCTCACGCTTCGAGTTACGCCAGGTGAAATAAGTGTAGCTTTGGGTGAATCCGGCTTTAGCCAGCGCCTTCATCATTTTCGGTTTTGTGAATGCTTCGGAAAGAAAGAGCACGTCCGGATATTTGGCGTGGACGCCGGTGATTAGATATTCCCAGAAGGCAACGGGCTTGGTGTGCGGATTATCGACCCGAAAGATGCGCACACCGTGGCCCGCCCAAAAAAGAACAATGCTCTCCATCTCTGCCCAAAGCGCGCGCCAGTTTTTGCAGCGGAAGTTAAGGGGATAGATGTCCTCGTACTTCTTCGGGGGATTCTCGGCGTATTTGATCGAGCCGTCGGGCCGCTTGTAGAACCAGTCGGGGTGCTCCTTAACGTAAGGATGATCGGGTGAGCAGTTGAGCGCGAAGTCAAGTGCGATTTCCATTCCGCGCTTGCGCACTTCCGCTACGAGCCAGTCGAAATCGGCCAGCGTACCGAGCGAAGGTTCAATTGCCTTGTGTCCGCCGGCTTTGCTGCCAATGGCCCAAGGCACACCCGGATCCCCAGGCTCGCAGGTGATGGAATTGTTGCGGCCTTTCCGATTGGTCTGCCCGATGGGATGGATCGGCGGAAAGTAAATGACATCGAATCCCATTGCTTTCGCGTCATCGATTCGCGGCAAACAATCGCGCAGGGTCGAGCCGCGATCGCCGCGGCCTTCGGCTGAGCGTGGAAAAAACTCGTACCACGCGGCCGTGCGCGCAGCTAGGCGATCGACCACGGCGCGCGGAGCAGGCGCATATTGCGTGGCGTTGGAGCGATCGGGATAACTGGCCATGAGCACCTCGAGCTCTCCGGAATGTGCGATGGCGTTAATCTCGGCGTTCTCAGCCGTGCGGATTTGTTGTGAGAGCTCGATCAAGCGCGCCGCGTCCGCAGGATCGTGGGCGCGCCGCGAGGCGGCTTCAACCAATGCGGCCCCTTCCAGCGCTTCGCTCGTCAACGCGGAAATGCCAGCCTTGGACTTTTTAGTAAACTCGCGCTGCCACCCGCGAAAGGTGTCCGTCCAGGCTTCGACGGTGTATTCATAAATGGCGTTCTCGTAGAGAGTGCAGACACCGCGCCAGCGGTCGTTGTCGACGAAGGCCATGGGCGTTTCGTGCCAGCGATTCTCTCCGAGAATGCGCCACTTCAAGAGAGCAGCGACCACATCGTGTCCATCTTTGAAGACGTCCGCTTCCACCACGAGGTCTTCGCCGACTACGCGCTTGACCGGGTAACGTCCGCAGTCAACGAGAGGGTGCAGATTCTCGATGATGGCAGTGGGAAAGGCCCGAGGCATGGGCCATGAATCAACCGAAATTCACTGACTGGGAAAGAAGAAATCTTACCGATCGAGACAAGGTGAGCAGCGCGATTACAGCGTGAAATAAAATGCGCACTCGTACAAGCCGGAGTTGCGCGTTTCTTCTCTGCGCACGCGCGCGCCGAGAACGGCTTCGAACATATCCTGCTCGAGGCGGCCGACGATTGGGTAGCGATCGAGCAGATTCAAAATAGGCGAGTGACATTCGAGAATCTGCGGGCCGCCCTCTTTCTCTTCGGTGATGAATTGCGCCATATGGCCCTCGCCATCGCGCACCTTGGCGAACCACTTGGCGCGCTCCGCCACCGTCTCTCCCTTCACCTTGGCCTTGAGGGCAGCACCTTTTCTTTCGAAGACATTGTAAAGAAGTTTCTCAGGTGCGTTTGGTCCATAAATCTCTTGAATCGATTTCAGCAGCTCGAGTGTGACCTGGTTGCTATCGGCCGGAAAAAGATCGTGGGTGCGGCGCGTGAGCCGGTAAACCATTTCCGGCCGGCCCATTTTCTGCGGCCGTCGCCAGGTATCGAGATAACCATCGCGTTGGAGGGTGAGGCAATGCTGCTTGATGCCCATGTAGCTCATCTTCATTTTGGCGACGAGCTGGTTGACCGACATCCCCTGGGTGCGCTTGAGCGAGTTAAGAATTTCCAGCCGCTGGGTGCGGCCAATTTCTGCGAGCAATCGTTGATTCATCGCCTGAGAAAATGGGACTGCCCGACTTTACACGCCTCGATCTTCAAAATGCAACATTAACAATCACGCCACCACAGCGAGAACAAATTAGCTCGGGCCCGCAAAACCGGTCAATGAATTTCAATGCGTTAGCACGCGAATGGAAGATCGACAATTTCCACGCGCGCGATGATCGATGGATTTTCCGGCTTAATCGCGTCGAGTTTAGTCCCGATGGAATTGAAGCCGCGTTTGACATAGCCGAGCGCGATTTCCTTCCCGAGCCTCTCACTCCGCGTTGCGCTAGTAATCCAGCCGGCTTCTTTGCTTTTCTCCGCCATGGCGGCGAGTTTCATCCCAGCCAAAAGCGGCCCATCGCGCAACGAAACCAAGCCGCATAATCGCTTGTTGGTTTGACCGGACATCTTGATTCGCGAGATCACCTCCTGACCAATGTAACAGCCCTTCTCGTAATCGATCGCGCGCGCTTCCAAGTTCGCTTCAATCGGAATGATTTCTTCCGTCAGCTCGCGCTCCCAGCGGGGAATGCCCTCTTCAACGCGGAAGACCTCCGCGGAAGCGGCGTCAAAAAAACGAAATGCTAATGACAATTGTTGCGCAACAACGTCATGAAGCGCCGCGTCGATCCATACGTCCCATCCCGATTCGGTGAAGCGGCGCGTAGAGAGGAGGCGCCAGCCGGCGCCTGCATCCGGCGCGCTCGTCGACAACACATGAAAGATCGACAATCGATCGGTGACATCTTCAATCTGCACGTCATCGGCGATGACATAGCGCTCGAGCCTGGCGAAGAGTGCTTGTCGAAGTTCAGGATCGGCATCGACCAAAAAACAATCCGGCGCGGCGGAAAGAAAAACATGCGCATTCATCCTGCCTTTTGCGCTCAGAACACAGGCCTCGATGGCAGCCGATTCGATCGCCTTGCGCACGTCGTTCGTGACTTGTCCGTTGAGAAAACGCAAACGGTCACCTCCCGTGATGCGAAGCTTTGCGCGTCCCGACAAATCGAAAAGCGGCGCCGTCATTCTTCTCTTCGCGCGATCGGGCGTTTAGTAGTCGCTCTGGGGGCGCAGCAACCGGTTAAGAAAAGCTGCGATGCGATTGCGTTTCTTCTTCGAACGATTCGTGGGGCAAACCCGCCGCCGATGTTTCTTCGATAGCAGCAGCATCGTTGTTTTTCGGTTGCAGCTCTGGCTCTTCCAAACCAGCCGAAAGAGCTGCGAGTTCCCGGGCCGGAGCGAGTGTTCCCGCGTCAGCTTCCGACTGGATGCTATTGGGTTGGTCTTCTTGCGGAACTTCCGTCTCAGGCTGAACGGCCGAGAATGGCACGAGCGGCTGCAGTTCGAACAGCTCCAGACCAGCTTCTTCGCGATCGGCCGGCCGCACATCGGGAAAATATTTGCGCGCGACAGCAGAATAATCGTCGTCTCCGTACCCTCGCTGCATTTGTTCGAGAAGCCGCTCTCGCGTAGCGCCGGTTACTCCCAATTCAAGATAATGAGACAAGCTGAGCCGGCTCGCGATCTGCATGTCTTTGAGCATGTGTTTGAGAGAAAAGTGGGGCTCAAAGTTCCCCTCGATCATCTTCGGCAATTTCATCGCCAGGGTCGCGGAATGACTGGCGTTGCCGCGCATCGCCTCAACGAACTTCTCCAGGGGCAAGCCGACGGTTTGGACCAGGGCCAAAGCTTCCGCCGCGGCCTGGACGCTTGCAGCCGTCACCATATTAGTCGCAATTTTGACCGCCGTGGCCTGCCCAATTTCTCCTATCACAATGATTTCCTTGCTGCTCGCTTCAAGAATCGGCCGCGCCTCCCGCAAGGCCGCATCGTCCCCCGCGACATAATAGAGAAGCTCGCCTCTTTCCGCGGCCATCTTGCTGCCGGTGAATGGCGCTTCGATAAAGCGTGCGCCGCGGCGCTCGACAATCTCCCCCGCGGCACGCATTGAATCCGGAGAGACAGTGGAATGCGCGAGCACAATGTGGCGCGGCGCCAGCGCGGACGTGAGCTGATTGGTAACCTCAAGAAGCGCGTCATCGTCCGACACAAAAATTTGCAAATAGTCGCACATCTCCGCGATCTCCGCGGGCGTACCGACGAAGTTTGGGACCCGTCGCAAGGTCCGATTCCAGACGAAAACGTGGAACCCCTTCTCGCGAAGGTGCGCGGCAACTCGGGTTCCAATAATCCCGAGACCGATCACTCCGACATTTTTTCGCATTCGATGGGGCATGTGGCGTTCTGCGCACCCCGCCGGAGCGGGCGTTGGCGCGTGATCAGACTGAAGTTAAATCAGCCGGCAGGCAATGCAGAAGTTTACGAATTTCCGGGTCGCCTGCCACGCCGGCCTGTCTCGGCGGAGCGCAGCGCATGAGGGAGGGAAACGAAGGCGGCCTAGAGTGGCGAGGGCGCAAATTCGGCGCGACCGAGGAGATCCGCCGTCAGATTTTGCAAGGCCTCGGCCGTGCCCGAGCGCCAGCAGATGTCCGCGGCCAAACAAAACTCCGATTGCATCCCGACAGATAATCGAACTGCAAGTTAATTGACCTCACGCGATGCCCACCAGGCAGGCTATCGCGCATAACCCGGCAATTGAAAGCTGCCGCTTCATTTGAGTGCAAACTCAGCCAGGTAATATGCGGCGACCGCGCCGACAACCTGCAAACTTTCCGCGCTCACTTTGTCGATCGTGTCATCGGCAGTGTGCCACCAGGGGAAATCAAAATCGATGACATCGAGAGTTGGAATCCCGATCGAATTCAGCGGCGTGTGGTCGTCGGTGATTTCGCGGTCGAAGTAGCTAAAATAACTTCGCAGCTTGAGCGCATCGGCTGAGGCAAGAATATCGTGCGCCATCTCCGCGGGCGAGTCCGGCGGCAGCGTAATATTCAGAGAACGGTCGCCCACCATGTCGAACAAGATTCCACCGCGAAATTGTTTGGCGGCTTTGTCTTGCGCGATCTGCCTCGCAAAATAGCGGCTACCGTACAAGCCATCGCTTCCAGCGAAATTTTCATAAGCTTCTTCGCCATCGAAAAACACAAGCTCGATCTTCGCCGCCAGATTTGGGTGTTGTCCCAGCACGCTCGCCAATTCCAAGAGCAAGCCGGTGCTCGAACCGCCGTCATTCGCACCGACAAAGCGAATGGTCTCGAACAGCTTTGTGTCATAGTGGGAGCACAACAAAAACGATGGCGGGGCGCTTCCTTGCGCGGGAAACCGGGCAATCAGATTAATAAAGCCAACTTTCCCGCGCGGTGTGTTATCCGTAAACGACTGCCGCGTCACCTGCCAACCTGAGAGTCGCAGTTGACTCTCGATGTAGGCTCGGGATTTCTCGATGGCATCAGACGCGGGCGGACGCGGCCCCAAATCAACCAGACGCTGGACGTGGGCGAAAGCTTTCTCGCCGGAAAACTCTTCCCAAAGCTCGCCTTGCGATGGGTGGGCTGAGTGCGCATGACAAGCGGTGAGGACGGTCGGAAGAATGCCAACGAAAACTGAAGTGCTGGCTCGCGCGAACGAATGAAAGCGCGGTTTCCGTGTCATGCGTTGACATCGTTGATTGGCAAGTCAGCTTTCACTCGTGGTCAGTCCGAGCGCGGCGACGATGCGCTGGAGATCGTCATTCCCATAATATTCAATCTCGATCCGTCCGCGTTTCTCGCCGTGGTGAAGCGTGACATGTGTGCCGAGATGTTGTTGCAACCGGTTTTGCAAGTCTTCAATTGCCGCCGCCGTAATACTTAACTCCCCAGCACGCTTGCGCCGCGAGCGGCCGATTCCAAGCTGCCGCGCGACGAGGCGTTCCGCGGCGCGAACCGTGGCATTGCGCCGCAACACGGTTTCCGCCACGAGCAATTGCTCCTCAGGCGCTTTTAGCGCGAGCAGAACTTTCGCGTGACCGACTGAAATCAAGTTCTGGATTAGCCAATTCTGAACTTGCGGATGCAGATCTAACAAGCGCATCGAGTTCGCAACGGCCGCGCGACTGCGCCCGACTTTGAGCGCGATGTCCTCCTGGCGCATTCCAAATTCGCCTGCCAGCCTGGCGTAACCTTGCGCCTCTTCGATGGGATTGAGATCGGCGCGCTGCAAGTTCTCGATCAAGGAAAGCTCGAGTACTTCCAGATCGCTTGCGCTACGGATAATCACCGGCACTTGGGTGAGTCCCACGTCCTGGGCTGCGCGCCAGCGCCGTTCGCCCGCGATCAACTCATAGCGATTGCCGACTTGTCCGCCGCTGGACGGACTCGCCGCGGCGAGCCGCACGATCAGCGGCTGGATGATGCCGTGTTGCCGAATGGAATCGACCAGTTCCTGCAAAGCCTCAAGCGCGAAATCTTTGCGTGGCTGCAAAGCGCTCGGGACAATGCTGGCTAGACTGATCTGATAAATCCTCTCCCGCGAATCGACCTCCACGTGCTCCGCTACCGGGCGACCACCGATCAATGCGCCGAGCCCTTTGCCGAGACCGGATTTTGCCATGCGGCTGAGGCTACCGGAACAGCTTCGGTAACGCAAATAGCAACGGCGACGAGCTGCCGCTCGGCCGCGTTCTTGCGCGCACCCAGCGCGGCAGATAGCATGCGCTCATGTCTTCGAACCGAGGCGTTTTCACACTCGGACATTCGCCCGATCCAGACGATGCTTTCATGTTTTACGCCATGGCGGAGAACAAGATCGATCTTCGCGGTTATCGTTTCGAACATCGACTCGAAGACATCCAGACGCTGAATGAACGGGCACTCCGCGGCGAGCTTCACATTTCGGCCATCTCGATTCACGCGTATGCGTATGCGGCCGATAAATATGCACTGCTGCCGTGCGGCGCCAGCATGGGCGATGGCTACGGACCAATTGTCGTTAGAAAACACTCAACATCCAACCCCGAAAGGTTTCGCGAGCAAGGCATCCAACATCCAACCCCGAATGAAGATGTCGATGTTCGCGAGTGGTTACGCAGCTGTGTGATCGCCGTTCCCGGGCGTATGACCAGCGCGTTTCTCGCGTTGCAACTTTATCTTGGCGACTTCAAGCACATCGTCATCCCATTCGATCAAATTTTCGACGCGATTAAAGATGGTCGCGCTGACGCCGGTTTAATTATTCATGAAGGTCAACTTACCTACGCGCGATCGGGTTTTCAGAAAATCATCGATCTTGGCGAATGGTGGAAACGCGAGACGGGATTGCCGTTGCCGCTCGGCGGCAATGTGCTTCGCAAAGATATCCCGCCGTCGGTTCGCCGCGAACTTCTCGAAATTGTGCGCCAAAGTATCAATTTCGGCCTTGCCCATCGCGGCGAGGCGGTGCGCCACTCGCTGCCGTACGCGCGCGACATGAATGCAGAGCTCGCCGGCGAGTTCATCGGCATGTACGTGAACGATTATACGCGCGATTACGGCAAAACCGGGCGCGCTGCGATCCGAAAATTTTTGGGGGACGCGTACGATGCCGGGTACATCGACAATCCCGTCGAATTAAAGTTCGCGGACTGATTCGCTAATCGCCCGCGCGGGCTTATTTCTTCGGCTTTTGGGTTTTGTCCGTCTGCTGCATGACGAACGCTTTTACGCGCGCAGATTCCTTTTGGAACCCGTTTACGAAGTCATGCGTGCCGTATTCGAAGAGGACGATGAAGCAAAAGGTGAAGAAAATAAAAAGTGCGAGCCAAAAGAGTCCGCGTAACAACGCCATGGCTGACACCATAACTTAGCCGAACTCGCCGGTCAACGGCACGTATCCTCGCGCAAACTTCGGATTGAACCGCGGAACGAAACTGCCATGCTTTTCGGGCCATGCGCGTGCCGCTGCTCGATTTAAGCGAACAATACCGGACGCTGGCCGAGCCAATTCGGATGGAGATCGACGCCGTCTTGGCGAGCCAACGTTTCATCCTCGGACCGCAAGTGGAAGCGTTCGAGAAAGCGATCCGCACCTATTGCGGCGCGCCGCATGCCGTCGGCGTTTCATCTGGAACGGACGCTCTTCTGGCGATTTTGATGGCGCTCGAAATCGGCCGCGGCGACGCCGTCATAACAACCGCTTACACGTTCTTTGCCACCGCCGGGTGCATCGCACGGGTCGGAGCCAGGCCGGTGTTCGTTGATATCGATCCCGCGACCTGCAATATCTCGCCGGCAGCGATTCAGCGCTACCTCGCAGAAAATTGCCAGGCCGATACGGATGGAGGATTGAAGATTAAGAGTGGAGAAAAAATCCGCGCGATAGTTCCCGTTCATTTGTTCGGTCTGTGCTGCGAGATGGACACAATCCACCAAATTTCGGAACGCTATCAACTCGACGTGATCGAGGACGCGGCCCAGGCGATCGGAGCGGAGTATCGTCTCGGTCAAAGAACCGCCAAAGCGGGGGCGATGGGCGAGGCTGGTTGCTTCAGCTTTTATCCCTCGAAAAATCTCGGCGCCGCCGGGGACGCCGGCATGATTGTTTGCCGTGACGAACAACTGGCGGCGCGATTGCGCGTGCTCCGGCAGCATGGGATGGAGCCGCGCTACTACCATCAGTTTATCGGCGGCAATTTTCGCTTGGATGAAATGCAGGCAGCGATCCTGAAGGTGAAGCTGCCGCATCTCGATTCGTGGTCGGCGGCGCGCCGCGCGGCTGCGAATTTTTATCGCGAAGAATTTACGCATCATGCCCTGACGAACCGAATTACGCTGCCCGCCGAACCTTACCGCGAGCGTGGCCTAACGAATCATCACATTTATCATCAATACGTCATCCGCACGGCGAAGCGCGACCCGTTGCGTGAGCACCTGGCGAAGCGCGAGATCGACACCGCGATTTATTACCCGCTCGGACTGCATGAGCAGAAATGTTTTTCTTATCTCGGTTACAAAGAAGGCGATCTGCCCGAGACCGAACGCGCTGCTCGCGAGATGCTGGCGTTGCCGATCTATCCCGAGATTTCGCGCCAGGCACAACGCTACGTGGCCGGCGCGATCGCCGAGTTCTTCGAGTAGAGATCGACAATTACTTGCGACACGCACGACGCAAGCCTATATCAACGCTCGCAAGCGAGGGTAGGTTCCGGAGTGGCCAAACGGGGCAGACTGTAAATCTGCTGGCTTTACGCCTTCGCTGGTTCGAATCCAGCCCTGCCCAGTTCTTGCTGCCGCTTTAGCGGCGCCGCTTGCGACCGCCGCGCGACGATGTCGATCTTCGACGGCTTTTTGCTGTTCGTCCGCCGCGGGCCGCGCGTCTGCGCGATCTTGCCGCAGTCGATTTTCGCAACGGTTTCTTCTTTGCAGCCTTCGCGCGCGAGCGCTTTTTTGCGCCGCGCGATTTAGCAGAAGACTTTACCGGGCGCCGCTTTGGCGCTGACTTCCTGGCCACTTTTGCTGTCGTGGCCACCTTTTGGACGGTCTTTTTCAGTGCTGGAAGAATTGGCCGGCCGCTTGCGGCGGCTTTCCCTGCAAGAGCACCGACGACTCCGCCCACGACCGCGCCGACAGGACCGGCCACACTGCCGATCGCAGCGCCGGCCACGGCGCCGGCTGTTTGCTTCGGGATTGCTGGTATCTGGATGTTCTCGGACGATTGTGGACTTTCTTTTTTTTGTGCGTCTGGTTCGTCAGGCATAAATCGCGGAGCTCCTTCAGTTTTGTTTCGTTGTAATCAAAATGTAATTCGAATGTAATCCGAATGACAAGCCTATTGCAGCCGTCCGTACATTCTTTTCGTGAAAAATAAGAAAGCACCCGCCGCGGCGGGCGCTTTTCGTGAGATTGTTTGGCTTAGCGGCCGCGTCTTTGCCCGCCATCCCGGCGTCCGCCGCCGTAGCCTCCTCCTCCACCGCCGTAGCCGCCACGGCCGCCGCCGCCGCCACCACCGCCGCCCGGCGGGCGAGGCTCACGCGGCCGCGCTTCATTCACTGTCAAAGACCGGCCTTCTACGCTTTTACCATTAAATTGAGTAATGGCGTTCTGAGCTTCTTGTTCGGAGCTCATCGTCACGAAGGCAAACCCGCGTGATTTGCCAGTGAATTTGTCCTGCATGAGGGTGACTTCCTGCACCGTGCCGGCTTGCGCGAAAAGCTCCTGCAGTTCGTTTTCGGTCGTGTTGAAGGAAAGATTTCCTACGTATAATTTAGTTCCCATTGAGTTTATTCTGGAAAATGCAGCCAGGTCACTGTTCCCGCTTATCGGATTTCAAATCGCCACTGAATAAACTCAACTGACAATCCACCAACTGCCGAGCTACCGTTTCCGTTTCGGTCACATTAGTAAAGGGCTTCTTTTAAGAAAGCAACAGGAAATCGACAGTCAATTGACCCCGCTGAAAAATGTCTGAATCCACCGATGTGAACGGAAAAAATCCCGTGGGCCGTGTCGCGGTCGTAGCCGCCGGAGTAATCAGTCCCTTGGGTTTCGGGTTGGCCGAAACGCTCGATTCACTGCGTGCGGCGCGAGACTGCGTCACAGCGGTGACACGATTTTCGGTAGCCCAATGTCGATGTAAAACCGCGGGTCAAGTGCCTGATGAGCGTCTCCTCGCTGAGCGGCGCAAGGAGCCGCGCGCGCAACGCTTCCATCGCGCAGCGCACATGATGATCCGCGCGCTGACCGAAGCGCTGAGACAAGACCCCAAGTTCAAACCGGAATTGATAGTGATTGGGACGACAAGCGGCGGCATGTCTTACGGCGAAGATTATTTTCGCTCGTTACATCGACATGGTGACTTGCGACGTTCGCCAACCTGGATCGCGAATTATCCTGCGCAAAAGCCGGTAGTTGATGCGCTGGATGCTTTTGGAATTCGTGCGCCATGCCAGGTGATTGCCAACGCCTGCGCTTCGGGCACGAATGCGATCGGCCATGCCTTCGAGTGCGTTCGCTCGGGACGCTATGAGCGGGTATTGAGCGGCGGTTATGACGCGCTCTCGGAGCTGGTTTTTGTCGGCTTCGATTCGCTTCAGGCTTCGACCCCCGAAAAATGCCGTCCGTTCGATCGACATCGGACTGGCATG
>Ga0184619_10000051_pt1 | contig 34930 bp, 29 predicted proteins | sample PLM0_60_b1_FD_133146 | JGI IMG/M metagenome (GOLD analysis project Ga0184619, IMG submission 133146) | Groundwater sediment microbial communities from an aquifer in East River, Colorado, USA - PLM0_60_b1 | ecosystem: Environmental > Terrestrial > Soil > Riparian zone | place: USA: East River...
TGTCCACGGTCTGTCCACCGAAGGGGTGGCCGAGGAGGTCAAGGCCCGTGTTGTAAAGAACCGTTCCACTTTTCAGGTAGCTGGTCCAATCGGTAGTGCGAACCGCATTGCCGGTGACCCGGTTGGTTTCGATCGCGTATTGATCGACCGCGGAGTCGATCATGCGCAGATCGTTCAGGATCCGGGTGGCCTGCGAGCGTTTGCGGGCCCGGAGGAAGCCAGGCACGGCAATCGCCGCGAGCAACGCGATAATCGCTACGACGATCATGATTTCCACGAGGGTAAAGCCCCCGTGCTTTTTATTTAGTTTGTTTAACATGCTGTTTGCTTTCGTTTATCTATTGTTTGTTTAACTGCGATCCGCGGTATCCACCGCGGACTTGACCATTTAGAGCAGCGTTGATGCCAATCGGCCTGACTTCTTACAATTTCTAGAACACTCGAAACGACTTGGACGAGCCGGCCAAGGGTCGCCTCGCCGCGGCGGGGGCGACGGCGCACGCCTCATGCTACTTTGCCTCCCGTGAGCAGTCTCAAACAGGGGCAGCGGCACGCCCTCTCGCCGAGTCACTATCTCTTTGCCGCTGTTTTCCTCCTCCGGCTAATCGTGCTCTTGCGCCTGACCAGTTCGCCATTTCTCCTGCCGAATTCCGGGGACATGCATTTCTACAATGAATGGGCCCGACGAATTGTCCACGGAGAGGTCACCGAGCATTACGCCTTTTACGGTTTGCCCCTTTATCCCTATCTTCTAGCCTGTCTCTACGCTCTATTTGGCTACAGCCCATTCATTCCTGGATTCCTCCAGGCGATTCTCGACGGCGGTACTGCCGTGGTGCTTTACAAGCTGGCGGTAAAGATTTTTGGCAGCCCAGCGTCGCCCGGCCGTCCCGCAGTTGCGGGACCAGAAAATAACACGCGGAATTTTTTCAAGCGATATCGCGGCGAATGCATTGGGATCTTAGCGGGTTTGGGCTGGGGATTTTTTCTTCCGGAAGAGGCTTACTCCGCTATTCTCATGCCGACGGCCGGCCTCGTCTTCGTTTTTTGGTTCGTTGTTTGGCAAATCGTGCGTCGCCGTGAAGCGCCCACTCCGCTGGGATCGTTAATGTTAGGCGTGCTGATCGGGTTCACTGCGATGGGGATCGCCACGATTTTGTTCTTGGTGCCACTTCTCTTCATCGCGCTCTTCTTTAAGTGGAACTGGACGGGAGACATGCGCAGTATTTGGCTTGCGAAAGGCGCGGCCGCGGCCCTCACCTTCATCGGCATCGGAATTGGCGCTTCGCCTTGCTGGATCCACAACTATTTGATCGCGAAGGATCCCGTTTTCCTTTCCGCGCACAGCGGCGTCAATTTCTGGATCGGCAACAATCCGCTCGCCACCGGGTATCCGCGCTTTCCGCCGGGCCTGCATGCGGGCCAAAAAGCGATGTTGGAGGATTCGATCACAACCGCGGAAAAAGCGGCGGGTCGATCGCTGAAGCGCTCGGAAGTATCTGCCTACTGGTCGGCGAAGGCGAGAGCCTACATCAAAAACAACTTCGGGGCCTGGCTCAAATTGCTCCTCGTCAAAGCTGGGAACTTCTGGAACGCGTTCCAATACGACGATCTCAGCATCATCACGATTCTGCGCGAGCAAAACGTAATTCTGCCCGGTCTGAAATTTGGCTTGGTCGCGGCACTGGCGATTCCAGGGTTTCTCCTCGCCTTGGCAAGGTATCCGCTTTCGCGTTGGGTGGCTGCGGCTGTTTTGCTGCACATGGCGTCACTTCTGACGGTTTTTGTCACCGAACGATACCGTGTCGCCGCAGTTCCGGGACTGTTGTTAGGCGCCTCGTTCGGGCTATCGGAATTGTGGCAAAGCTGTGTCAGCGCGAAGTATTCTCGCGCTGCTCTTTACCTGATCCTTCTTCTCGCCGCGACCTTGTTCGTTTCAGTTAGGCAAAAGGATCCGGGCCTTTGGGCGCTCGATGCTTACAATTCCGGATGGCAGGCTCTCCAATCGAACAATCTGCCTTTGGCTGAGAAGAAGCTAAACATGGCGTATGCCTATGCGCCTGAAAACGCGGAAGTAAATTTTGCCCTGGGCAATCTGCGTCTCGCCCAGGGAAATAATCCAGCGGCCGAATCGTGTTATCTTGCGACCCTTCGCCTCGATTCAAACCACGAAGGCGCCTACAACAATCTTGGCATTCTGGCCTTGGAAGAAAAACGCTGGAGTCGCGCGGCCAAGTTTTTTGCCAAGGCCGTGCAACAGGATCCGGGCGACGCCAAGACCTATTACTTGATCGCGCAAGCGCACTTCAACGCGCGCGATTTTCAGAACGCCAGCCAAGCCATCGCCCGTGCGATCGAGCTCAATCCGGCAGAGCCTCAATTCCACGCGTTGCGCGAGGAGATCCAACGCGCGCAGACCACCGAGTCGCCGTGATAACATCCCAGCCTGGCAGCCCTGATGGTTGGGCACCGAAGCTGCTGGAACGTGGCCGGTGAATCCGGTTCAGAGCATCGACTTCGCAATCGCGAGATCATCACACGAAGAAATCGACTCCCTGCTTCAGTCTCGCAGATGCAGAAATCTTTGGATCGTCGGGTTGGCGCTAATCGCCCTCGTGCTGAAGCTCGTGATCGCGTTTAACACTGTCGGTACAAACGACGCCGTCTCTTTTTATGGCTTTGCGAAAGCTCTGAGTCAACACGGTCTTGAATGGGCTTATCGCCACATCATCTATTTGAATCATCCACCGTTGATTGCTTACTATCTGCGCGGTATCTACGCCTTGACTGAGCAACGGTGGTGTCAGGACCTTGGCATCCATTTTCCATTTCTTCTTCGGTTGCCCGGAATCATTGCCGATTTCCTGGTCGTCCTAGTTTTGTTGCGAATAACAAAAACCGAGTTGCGCATTCCAACCTGGGCGTTGGCGCTTTTTGCACTCAGCCCGGTTTCGCTAATGGTCTCTGGATTTCACGGAAACACCGATCCGGTCATGGTGATGTTTCTCATGCTCGCCGCCTACATGTGTCTACGCAACCGTCCGCTTTTGTGCGCGATTTTCTTTGCCCTGAGCTGTCAGATTAAAATTATTCCGCTTCTCCTATTGCCGATTCTCTTCTTCTTCTGGTTCAGCCGGGAGGCTGCGCTGCGATTCACAATTCCATTCATGCTCCTGACTGTCGCCATGTGGATTCAGCCGCTGATAAGATTTCCAATGCTGTTCCTGAGGAACGTAATTGGGTACAGCAGCTACTGGGGCAGCTGGGGAATCACCTACTGGCTCCGCTTGAGCCACTGGGGGCAGTTTAATGGGACAGGAGCCTTTCACTTGCCTCCAGCGGCGGTTGCGAGCGCCTTTGCACTAAAGTGTTCAATCGCTGCGGCCGTGCTATTGCTGGCGTGGCGTCGCCGCTTACTTAATGGGCGCGGAGCCATTGATTCGATCGCCTATGCGTGGATGATTTTCTTCGTGTTTTCTCCGGGCATCTGCGCACAATACATGGTCTGGATTGCTCCATTTGCTTTGCTTCTCTCACCCAGTTTTTACGCATGGGTGACCGCGACGAGTTCGCTCTTTCTCTTCGCCTTTTACAACGCCATTGCTGGCGGCCTGCCATGGTATCTCGCGATATCAAGTAACAACTTGGAGAAAATTGACCTGTGGGCACCCTGGTCTCTCTGGCCATGGGCAACGCTCATTCTCGGATTGATCCTGCTTTGGAAGAAAGCAATCATCACCGATTCTTCTTTGCGTCTGTTCAGCGTGAGAACGTTGGGCGCTCAAAGCGCATGAAATCGTGATTGCAACCGTCTCTCCAGAGCATCGACACCATCGCCCAATACTTCCCGCTTTCGGAACTGATCACGCGCCGCTTGTTGGGTTTTCTGAAGACCTTTAATTCGCTACAGCGGCATCAACGGATCGAAGGAATCTTCGCCGAAATGACTTCGAAAATGTACCCCTTTGTCGTCGTCGACGGCTGGCAGTGATTAGTCCGGGGTTTCCAGCGCCAAGAGGGCACCGAAGCTGCTGGAACGGGGCCGGTGAATCCGGTTCAGAGCATCGACTTCGCAATCGCGAGGTCCTCACACGAAGAAACCGGCTTCCTCGCTCAGTCCCGCAGATGCAGAAATCTCTGGATCGTCGGGTTTGGGCTAATCGGCCTCATGCTAAAGCTCGTGATCGCTGTTTAACACTTTCGGCTCAACCGACGCCGTGGTCTTCTATACCTTCGCAAAGCGTTCAGCAAAGAAGGGCTGGAATTCACATACTGGCACAGCATCTTGTTTAACCATCCCGCCGCTTACCGCCCATTATTTACAGCTGATCTTCTATTTGGATCATCAGGCATTTTTCCGGGCGAGCGGGTTGACTTTTCCTGTGCTGCTTCGGTTGCCCGGCATTCTCGCTGACTTTGTTGTGTTGCTGGTCTTATTGGAAATTCCCAAGAAGCACGCGGAAATAAGGATTCCGACTTGGGCTCTGGCGCTCTTCGCGCTCAGTCCTGTCTCGCCATGGTCTCTGGTTTTCACGGCAACACCGATCCGGTAATGGTCATGTTCCTTGTTCTGGCCTCCTTACATGTGCCTGAGAAACAAGCCCGCTCTGTCCGGATTGTTCCTTGCGCTAAGCTGTCAGATCAAAATTATACCGCTGCTTTTCGTTCCGATTTTCTTTTTCTTTTGGTATGACCGAGGTATCAGCGCCCGATTTTTGCTGCCGTTTGCCCTTGGTCTGTTCCTTTCCTGGTCCGAAGCGCTCTTGAAATTTCCAGCTCTCTTCACTAAGAACGTTCTATCCTATAGCGGATTTTGGGGAATTTGGGGAACCACCTATTGGTTGCGATTAACCGGGCTGCCGGAATTTAGTGTCGTAAACTTCTTTCACCTTCCTTTGCTGGAACGCGTCGTTGTCACAATCCTTAAGTTGGCTATCATCGCCGGTGTTCTGCTGATTGCATGGCGACGTCGAAAATTGAGCGGCAAGGGGTTGTTCGATTCTCTGGCTTATGCGTGGATCATTTTTTTTGTATTCGCGCCCGGTGTTTGCGCGCAATACATGGTCTGGCTCGCGCCGTTTGTGCTCGTGCTTTCTCCTGTCTTCTACGGCTGGCTTGCGGCGAGTAGCTTGCTGTTTCTATTCTTCTTTTACAACGTCACCGCCGGCGGGTTTCCATGGTATTTCGCGATGTCGACCGATAAACTCAACGCAGTATGGACACCATGGTCGCTCTGGCCGTGGGCAATACTGATTGCCGGAATGATTCTGTTCTGGAAAAAAGCAACCGCGGCTGACCCTTCGCTTCGTCTCTTTAGCTTGCAACCGTTGCGCGCTGAAGGGTGCGAATGACAACCGAAACTCAGTCGCATCCGCGCAAGATCGACATCGTTATTCTGGCGCTGATCCTCGCCATCGGAATATTTTTACGCCTACCGCCGCGTACATTCTCAAGCAGCGGGCCGTTGCATTCGATCGCCGCGCTCCACCCAAATCCCGCGTATATGCAAATGGGCTTCGACGAAGGCCTTTATCGCGATTACGTCAACGCTCTCGTCAAGGAGGGAGTCACGTCATATCCAAACATCGTCGAAGGTTACATCGACGCCCAACAAAAATTGCCCGGTTCAATTCTGCCGCCGCTCCGCTTTCTTTACATCTTTGCTGCTTATCTTTGGCATTGTCTCTTCGGTTCCGAAGCGTTCGAAGCGCTGCATCAGGTTGCCACGTTCTTTAGCGTGCTCACGCTTTGTCTGGCCACAATCTTGGCGTGGCGATTACGCGGATCGACCTGGGCACTTGCGATCGCCGCGCTCATGGCTTTCGCGCCAACCCAGATTCACATGTCGCAGCACGCGCTCGTGGACGGCTTCTTCAGCTTTTGGGCGCTGCTCTGCCTCTGGCTTCTCTGGGAAAATCTGCGTGCGCCACGCGATTGGCGCTGGCTCGTCGTCTACATTGCCGCTCTCGCGTTGCTTGTGCTGACGAAGGAAAACTCATTCTTCGTTTGGGTCGCCCTTGTTGCGATCATTGTGGTCAACCGCTGGCTTCGTTTCGGAACCGTTCCGCGCGAGCTTGCCATTGCCACAGTTCTCGGGCCGCTGCTCGGCGTTGTTGTTCTTGTCTTTCTGGCCGGCGGCATTGCCACGCTTTTCCACGCTTACCAACTTTCGGTCGGCAAAAATTTTCAGCTCCGTTCCGCGGTCCTGACCGGCGACGGGCCATGGTACCGCTACCTTGTCGATCTCTTGCTTGTCAGTCCGGTCATTTTGATTCTCGCGCTGGGAGCAATTTTTCGCCTCGATCGAACGAAAAAGCCCGAACTTTATATCTCGATCTTTATCGCGGCGAGCTATCTCGTGATGTGCAACGTAAAATACGGAATGAATCTGCGCTACGCCAACATGTGGGACATGCCGCTGTGCTTCCTCGCCTTCGGCTCGCTCCTCGGGCTTGTTGCGCCGATCCGGCGCCACCGACACATCCTGCTCGGCGTAGCCGTGGTCTTAATTTGCGCTATTGAACTCCGACAATATTACATCCTCGCCGTGCAGTATCCGCTTTACGAACTATTTACGGACCACCTTGTGCGCGCGCTTCACATTCTTAAATCGCCGTTGCCCTGAGGCCTCAGCCATCAATCCGCCTGGCCAAGCACTTCGGCTTTCAATGCGTCGCTGCCCGAGATCGTTTCGCACAGCAGATTGTTTACCGTCGGTTTCGCTTCCGCCCGAATGAAAATCTGGTAGGAAGACAATCCTTTGCGCCCCGGAAAGGGCGCTGGGATTCCGCGAGTTTCGAGAATTTTATAGCCGACTGTTTCAACAATTCGCGGACCGAACGAAACGTGAAGAGCCTGGTGTGTGTGACGTCGAGAATGCCTGTCTTGCCGTAATGTGGGCAACGGGCGGCCGGGGTTTGAAATTTGCTCCCAGTATGGAGACCGTCTAATCAAGTCGCCCAACCTCTTCAATTACAATGCCCGCTCAAGAATCGAGCTGTCGCAAGATCGACATCTTCGCTCTCGCGATAATTCTCGCGCTCGGAATCTTCTTGCGCATACCGCCGCACGCGTTTTCACCCCGCAACCCGTTGCATTCGAGCGCGGCACTCCATCTACAACCGGCATTTACGCAAATCGGCGTCGATGAAGTCCTTTATCGCCAGTACGTCAACACCCTCGTCAAAGACGGAATCACATCGTACCCAGACTTGGTCGAAAGTTACATGGCCACGCAAAACGAGTTGCCATACGCGATTCTTCCGCCGGTCCGCTTTCTCTATATTTTTTCAGGTTATGTCTGGCATTCGGTCTTCGGTGGCGAATCGCTCGAAGCCCTGCGTTCCGTCGCCGCTTTCTTCAGCGTGCTCACGCTTGGTCTCGCCGTCATCTTTGCTTGGCGATTGCGCGGATCGAAATGGGCACTCGGAATTGGTGCGCTCATGGCCTTCGCGCCAACGCAAATTCACATGTCGCAACACGCGTTGATCGATGGCGTCTTCACATTCTGGGCGCTGCTTTGTGTCTGGCTTCTTTGGGAAAACGTGCGCGCACCGCATGATTGGCCATGGATCGTCGCCTACGGGCTTGCGGTCGCTCTCCTCGTCATCACCAAGGAAAACTCGTTTTTCCTTTGGATCGCTCTCGTTGTTCTTATTTTGACCAACCGATGGCTACAATTTGGAACGGTCACGCGCGAGCTATTGCTCGCCACGATCGCCGGTCCGCTGCTCGGCGTTGTCATCCTCGTCTTTCTGGCCGGCGGTTTGCACAACTTGATCGACACTTACCGCTTACTCGTGAGCAAAGCTTCCCAGATGCCGTACGCGATCCAGACCGGCGACGGGCCGTGGTATCGTTACCTGGTCGATCTTTTGCTCGTCAGCCCGGTGATTTTGATTCTTGCGCTCGGATCGGTCTTTCAACTCGATCGCACAAAGAAGCCGGAGCTTTTCATGTCGATCTTTATCGCGGCGAGTTATCTCGTGATGTGCAACGTAAAATACGGAATGAATCTGCGCTACGCGAACATGTGGGACATGCCGCTGCGATTTCTTGCTTTTGGCTCACTCGTCGGAATTGTCGCGCCGATCCGGCGCCACCGACACATCCTGCTCGGCGTAGCCGTGATCTTAATTTGCGCTATTGAACTCCGACAATATTACATCCTCGCTGTGCAGTATCCGCTTTACGAATTGGTGAGCGAAGGATTACTTCGCGCGGTCCACATTCTGAAGTCGCCCTAAGCTGTCGCGATTACGCCGTTTGGGTGAGCGCTTCCGCTTTCAATGCGGAACTGCCCGAGATCGTTTCGCGCAGCAAATTGTTCACCGTCGGTTTCGCTTCCGCCCGAATGAAAATCTGGTAGGAAAACAATCCCTTGCTCATACGAATCAACGCCCTATTCAGGCGAAGCATCGCGCGGGCGAAGAAATTGTCGCCGACCGCCGCGGGAAACGGCGCCGGGATTCCGCGCACTTCGAGAATTTTGTAGCCTGATTGCTGTAACAGCTCGCGCATCGATCGAAATGTGAACAGACGCGTGTGTGTTACGTCGAGAATGCCTTTCTTTCCGTAATTGAATTGGCCCAGCAGCAACATCACCCGCGTTGCGATAAATCCGATGTTTGCGGTCGTCAGGATTATTTCCGGACGTTTGCAACCAGTCGCAAAACGCAGTTCATCCATGAAATGCGCCGGTGCCTTCAAATGTTCGATGATGTCGAGCATGAAGATTTGATCGAACTGCGAGGCGTTCACCGGGAACTCTTTCCGATCGAGATCCCATCGGATAAAATTGACCTGCTCCGGCCTATCGGCCGGATCGGGCACATACCGATCCATCCCAGTGACGCGGCAACCTCGCTTGACCAGTTCGGCCGCGATGTAACCCTGGCCGCAACCAACATCGAGAATATGCCCGCCAGGACGCGCTGCGGCGATGGCAGCAGTGTGCGAAGATTCGTAGCCGAGCTTCAAATCGTAGGTTTCCTCAGGAGGATTGAGGTCGAACTTCCGGTCGAAAAGCAAATTCACCTGATGGAAGCGCGCGCGGAGCATTGTTCGAAAAATGTTTGCCGCGTATTTCAATCCATTCACGTAGCAGATTTCGTTGCCGTAAAACGTCGGGATCGGCAGCTCGACGATCCGCAGTTTTTTCAGCACGAATTGAATGATGATCTCGGTATCGAAATGGAAATCGTTCGTGTTGCGCTCAAACGGAACCTGAACAAGCGCGCGAGTCGAGTAAATGCGGTATCCGGAATGGAATTCTGAGAGCTCGGTGCCGAGCATCCGGTTTTGAAACGCGGTCAGAATTTGATTGCCGATCCATTTGTAAAGCGGCATGCCGCCGCGCAACGCGGCGCGCTTGTCGATCATGCGCGAACCAAAGACGGCATCTGCTTCGCCGCGCAGGAGCGGCTCGAGCAATGCGGGTAACTTTTCCGGCGCGTATTGTCCGTCGCCGTGGACGAGCGCAACGATATCGAAACCATTGTCGATGGCATAACGGTAACCGAGCTTCTGGTTCCCGCCGTAGCCCTGATTCTCTGGCGTCCGCAGGGCCGTGATCTTAAAGGCGGAGTTTCGTTGCTGAAAGCGCAGACCGTTCCGGAAGGTTTCGTCCTTTGACGAATCATCGATGATCAGGACCTCGACATTAGGCGTGTGCAGACTCGCCGGAATGCGGGCCAACACTTTCTCGATCGTCGTTGCCGCATTGTAAGCAACAACAAAGATAAGGACCCGTTTGCCCTTGAGATCGACCCACGCCGGCACGGTCTGGGGCTCCAGCTCCTTGAGGTGCATGCCTCTTTAGAAGCTAGAAATGAGCCAGTCGGGACCTCGCATGTGACTATGATGGCAGCCTGCGACCGTAGAACCCCGCAGCAGGCGGCCCCGTCGGCCAACAGCGCGGTACGTGGCCCGAGGGGTGCTGGCACATTGACGAAATTTTCCCACGATGACTTCACGTTTCGCGAGCGCTCGCCGAATTCTTCTCGGACTAGGTGGGGTGGCATTGGCTGGAATCGCACTCGCCTGGTGGCTGAGCGGAACGTTCTCAGGGCTACCGGACCGGCGTACCGCCTACAGCGTCTTCTTCGTCATCTTTGGCCGTGGCGAACCAGTGGGCTTGGCGATCGTTGTCCTTTTCAGTTTCGCGTCAGCTCTGCTTTTCTTCGGTGAACGCGAGTTCTTCGTGTCCTGGCTTCGGCGACTTCGCGAGAACCTGACGGCGGCAAACATCCCTTCGGCTCAGATGACGGCGAAAGCGCCAGCATCGGCTGGCGAGGCACTGCCACTCATTATCGCCTGCCTGGTCTTCGCTGTCGCTAGCATCGGCACGCAGTTTGTTTGTCACGATTATTCCCTTAGCTCGGACGAATTCATAGCGGACTTCCAGGCTGAGATTTTCCTCCACGGAAAAGTCACTGCGGAAGTTCCGCCGCAATGGCGTAACACCGTTCGCGTGATCAAACCGATTTACGTCGATTACCTGCCGGTGACGCATTCGTGGAAAGCCGCTTATCTGCCGGCCTACGCCGGGCTGCGCGCGCTCTTTCAGGCAGTGCATCTCCAGTTTTTTCTCAACCCGTTTCTCGCCGCTATCACCGTGCTCGCCCTTTACGGCACGGCGCGCAACATCTGGCCTAACGAAAGACAACACGCCCTCCTCGCCGCGCTCCTGCTGGCGGCGGCGCCGCAGTTTCTTCTCATGTCCATGACCGCTTATGCGATGCCGGCGCATCTCGCCCTCAACACTCTGTGGCTTTGGCTTTACACGCGCCCCGATCTGCGGCGCTTTTATCTTGCTCCCCTCGTCGGCGTGCTTGCGGTCGGCCTGCATCAACCGATCGTCCATGCTCTCTTTGTTGCCCCATTTCTGATCCGGCTCGTTCTCGAGCAAAGATGGCGAGTGGTGATCAGGTTTGGCCTTATTTACTCGTTAGGCTGCGCTGTCTGGTACACTTGGCGGTTGCATTACCTGCCTCCGTCCGCGGATGCAGCTGGTTCGATCTTCCGCCTCTTCAACCCCAAGATGATCGTCATTCAGCCGATGGATCTTTTATTAGTCATCGGGTGGAGCTGCCTTGCGACACCTCTCCTCGCGGTGCTGGGGTTTCGCCGCATTTTTCGTCGCCTCAACGCTACTAATCCTGCGTCGTTCCGCCAAGCGCGCGACCCGCATTTGTGGCTTTTGGAGCAAAATCCGCCATCGTGCCGACCGGAAGTCGGCATCCAGAGCAAGCAGCGTGCAATCCTTCTGGACGCCGGTCTCAGCTGCTTGCTCACCTTTGGCTTTTACTATTTCTTCTTTGTCGATCAGGGCCACGGTTGGGGTTACCGCTATTTCCACGGGACGCTCTCCTGCCTCGTCCTCGTCGCCGTCAACGGTTGGGAGGTGCTGGTGGAAACGGCCGGGGCGCGCCGCGCGAGAAATTTCCTGTTAGTCGGCGTGGCCGTTTCGCTCCTAGTCGCGCTACCGCTCCGTTGCTATCAGGCGGAAACGTTCATCCGGCCGTTCGCCCGCGCTTCCGAGGCGATCCACTCGATGAATGCCGAAGTCGTCGGAATCGACCCGCGCTTTGCGTGGTATTCCAATGATTTGATCCGCAACGATCCTTTCCTTGAAGACCGGCCCATCGTCGTCGGGCTAATCGATCTCATGCCGCAAGAAGTGGCCGCGCTCACCCAGGCGGGGAACGCGCATTTTGTCACGCGAGAGGAACTCTACACCTTTGGTCTCGCCACTACGGGAGCTCACCGCTACCGGCGCGATCCATTTCGACTCGGCCTAGGCAAATAGTACAGCGGGGCGTTCAATTCTGAAAATTCGGTTGATCTTCGACTGTCGCACTGTGGCGCGTGGTTTGCTCCATAATGGGAACAACCTTTTTCCGTCTCGGGATGTCGAGCCGTGAGGTTCCATGATTACAAACGCGATCCTTTCCAACTCGGCGGCGGCAAATAACGCCGGGCCTAACGAGTCGCAGACTGCGTTCGAATGCGGCCGACTTTTGCTTGATCACACAAACCGAGTTGGGCGAGCGCTTGAGGGTTTTCGCGTTTTCGGGTTCGGCTGGTTGCGTCCGTGGATCGCTTATTCCGTTTCGCCGGTCATTACTCGATTAGTACCTGGACGAATCGGACACTTCAATGGTTTCAATGCGCGACTTGCCGAGTGCGATCTTTACACCTTTGCCAACGTTTTCCTCGACTACCCGATCGCTGAGCTTTCGAACGCACTCGCCGATGTTGAAATGGTGGTCGATCTCGGCGCAAACGTCGGCGCGTTTTTGTTTCTTGTACGGCGACTATGTGAAAAAATTGGACGTCGTGTACGAATGGTCGCGCTCGAGCCCGCCGCGGAAAACGCGGCATTCCTGCGGAAGCAACCGTTTGCGGATGAGGTCGAAATTTATCAGGCGGCTGCCGGACCATCGGGCGGAACGGCGCGCCTCGTCCATGGAGCGAATTCTGTCACCCATCACCTCGATTTTTCCGCTGAAGGTGACGGCGAACTCGTTCAGGTCTTCAGTCTAGAATCGCTTTGTCGGCAGCGGGCGCTGGTCAAGATGGACATCGAGGGTGGTGAGCTGGCGATTCTTGAGCACGCTCTCCCTGAAAGTGTTAGGCATCTCGTTCTGGAATGGCATCATCGCGGTCGTCCGTCCGATCTTTTTCCCGGGAACTGGAAAAGAATTTCAACGGACATTCACGGCGCAAGCACATGGTATTTTCGCCGGTAACATCGTGTCGATTTTGCATTCAAAATCCATCTTCGGTTATGACACCCGTTCGCTACGAAGTGCGCTTGTCATGCGCGTGGTCGATGCGTTTAATCCATTCAAACGCGCGCGGCCGTTTCAATGGCGCGACCCGGTTGTCGTGTCATCCGTCGCTGGTCTGGGAGATTTGTTTATTCATCTGCCACTCATCGGCGGAATTGTTAATGCTTGTCGCGAACGTAGATTGGAAATCACGGTTGCGCTTAGGCCCGCGCACGTTGAAATCGGACGTCGCTTGGGCTGGAAGGTGCTGCTGTTTGATAACGGGTTGGAAGATTTCTTCAAGAATCCCGGCGGGATACGATTCTCTGATTTTGCAAACAGGGTTCACACCGCGCGAGACAGGCAGCCGGCGCTTTGGATTGATCTGACCGGTAACGCGATCAGCGCACTCGCGATCAAAATCTGCGGTGTGAAAACGTTGGCGGCACGCATCACGCGCGGAGGAAAAAGTCTCATTGACCATCCCCTGCCTCATCTCGTCCAGGAAAACGAATATCGAAACCGAGAGCGCGTCGCCGGTTACTTGGGCTGCAAACTTGATTTCAGTTTGCCTCCACGCCTGATCGCGGAAGCGGCCCCCGAAGTTTCGGGATCCGTTGTTCTCTGCATTACGACCGCGAGCCGGTGGAAAAATTGGCCATTAGCGAATTTCCGATCGTTGGTCGAACGCTTTCCACAAACCCGATTCACAGTAATTGGGTTCAGGCGCGACGTGTTGGCCGAGGAATTGCCGGAGTTGGATCAAATTGCGCATGGACCCAACGTCGTTAATCGCATGAACCAATTGGCGGCGCATGAAATGGTTGACCTCATCGCACACTGCCGCGCTGTCGTGACCAATGACACGAGCGCGGCGCACATCGCAAATTTCTTCGGGAAGCCGGGCGCCGTACTATTCGGGCCGGTCAGTCCAAAAACATTCGCGGCGTCTAACGGTCTCCGTGTTTTTCACGACGCGACCTGTCCGTTTCATCCGTGCGTGCAGTGGCGCTGCGATAACCAGCCGAACTGGTGCATGCGTAAAATCGATGCAGCGGATGTTGCCGCGCACCTCGCCGACGTACTCGGTCTGCGCCGAAAATCGACATCGTCCAAGTCAACGTCCGAGCCAGCGCAGCGCGCGGCGCACAAGCCAGATCGGAAGCGGCAGGCGCAGCTTCCAGTATAAGCGCTGCGCCGCCGTAATTCCTTCGAAGAAGTTTTCCTGAATGTGACGATCCGCAGCCGTGTTCACATTTTTTTCCTTCGGATGGCGTAACGGAAACTGCATCGGCCTTGTCGGCAGCTGCGCTACCCGCGTGTGTGATTTGGTGTGAGCGGCATCGGTCCCAAACCCAATATTAGCGACCAAGTTGGTTCGCGGTACAATCGAAACCAGATCGTGTCGCCAACAGGCAAAGAGCCAGGGCACGTCCCACGTGCTTAAGCCACCTCGCTTTCGCCCATAGCTATCGTCAAAATGTCGCCGCCAGAAATTCTCCGCTGTCAAGCTGCCGCATCTATTCGTCAGCCAATTCATGCGGCGCAATGAAGGCCACTCTTTCATTTCATGATCGCAAAGTTGCCAGGCCCGTCGCCACGTCGCCCATCCCCAGATGTGGCAGAAACGTGAGAAGTAATAACTTTCGCCCCCGGAGGGAGCCGTGATCGATGGATCGAAATTCGTTCCACCGATCACCCCAACATGTCGATCTTCCGCATAATGTTCGAGTAGTTCTTCACAAAATGGAAAGAAACTCAGATCGGGCAAGCAGTCGTCTTCCAGGATGATCGCCCGTTCCGTTTGACTAAATACCCAATCGAGACCCTCCGAAACGTTTCGACGCAGACCAATGTTCTCATCAACAAATCGACGAGAGACCTGACATGGCCAATCAACTTGTTCGATAATCGCGCGGGCCTCCGAGCACTTACTCGCGTCACTTTTCACAATGGGCCGCGGCCCGTCCGCGATCGCAAACAACTGCGCTGGGCGCGCGGCGCGAATCGTTGCGAAAACTTCCCCGGTCCGCTGCGGCCGGTTAAAAATGATCAGGACAACCGGAGTGCGGAGAGCATCATTCATTTGCCGGCACCACCCAGCTTTATCGCAAGTCAGGCCGATTCGCTATAGACGGCGAGAATCTCGGACGGGGCGGCTTCACCGTTTTCTACTTTGGAGCCGCTCAACGCCGTCACGGCATAGCCGGCTTCATGCAGATGGGAGTAACACTTCAACCCTGCTTCCCTTCCGTGAAGTGCGATCAACATCGTCGGATGCGCACGCTTGATCAGCTCCCGTGCTCCAGCGAGGACGTTTGCTTCCGCGCCTTCGACATCAATCTTCAGGAATGTTGGATCGACAATCGCATTCTGCGAGATGAACTCGTCCAGTGATATCGCTGGCACTGCGAACGTATTTGGCGCGGCATCAGAAATTCGGCCGGTGAAATCGCTGTTGCCCGCGGCGAACGCAACAGTGCCGCTCTTGTCCGACAACGCACAACCGTTCAGGATCACATTGTCGACCTTGTTAATGGCAAGATGGTGACGGATTTTGTGGAGGTTCGCAGACAAAGGTTCAAACGAAATAACACGGCCGTTTTCGCCGACCAGGCGCGACATTCCCAAAGTGTAAAAGCCGGCGTTGGCACCGATATCGCAAACAGTCGCGCCAGTCGATACAAGCCGGCGCAGAACGCGTTGCTTGCGATATTCGTAAATCCCGAGCCATTCTGGCGCATTGGCCGAGCCGCGAATCCAAAGCAGTCCGCGATTGATCCCTAGCGGAACGCACATCCGCATGTGCGAAGGAATCAAATGCAGAAATCTGCCAGCGAACCAGAGCAACTTCTCCAGAAACAATGCCGACTTCTGTGTTAATGCCGCATCATTCATAGCGCAGCGGACGAAATAGCACAGGCAGAACAAGCATCGCCCGAAGTTGCAGACCAAAGATCGGCCGCGTTTTGGGTTCGAGAAAATTCAAAAGGAAGGCTGAGCATACAAAAGAAATCAATGTGGCGATGGCCGCACCGGTCGGCCCATAAATCGGGATGAGAAGGAAATTCAGAGCAATGTTGATTAACGCGCCAATGGATGTCCGCAGCGTGGCCAGCCAGGTGAGACCTTCGGTGATGTCGTAACCGCTCTGTATGATGCCGATGAAAACAAATGTGGGAGCCCAGCCCAGAATTCGGAGCACCGTGACAGCGGGCGCGTACGCCTGGCCGAAGAGCAATGGAATCAGGAAAGGCGCGGTCAGCGTTAGAACGAGAGAGATGGAAAGACCGACGACGATCGTTCCCAGGAAAAGTTTCTCGAACTGTCGATGATAAAACTCGGGTCCGTTTTTCCGCCACCGCACCAGCAACGGAAAGAGCGCCGGCAGAAATGCCATCGGCAGAAGCGCGCAGCCTTCCGAGATTTGCGCCGCCGCCGAATAGATTCCGGCCGCCGTGTAGCCGGCGAGTTTTCCGAGGATGATGATGTCCGATCGCATGTAGATCATGACTGCGAGCGAAGCGAGCAGCAAAGGAAATCCTTCCGCGAGCAGACGGCTCTGTTTCATCGACATCGACGTGTTGGCTGTATTCGGCGGCAGCGGTAAGGAACTGCCGGATCTTCGATATGCAAAGAATAGCGCGGTCCCGACCATCGCGGCTTCGACTGTTTCGAGCGCGGCGAATGTCAGCAACGGCGCATTCGCCACGATCGCGGCAATTTTCACACTGGTGCTGACCAGAATGGGAAGGCCACGTCCCATGAAGATGGCGCGAAATCGATGCTCGGCCTGAAAGGCAAAATCGAACACGTCGAACGCTCGAAATAGCAATCCTGAGCCAGCCAGCGCCGCGATCGCGAGCGTCGTCCGATCGCTGATTCCAATGGCGCAAGCAATCAGCATCAATAAATAGCTCGCGAAAGCGATCGTCAGTTTGAGCAGAAAGGCTTGACGAAGAATTGTCGATCTTTGCTCCGGCGACTCAAGCAGATGGCGTACGATCACTCGATCGAGACCGAAGGCGGCAATGACGCTGAAGATTCTGACAAACGCCAATCCGAAAATGAAAGAGCCGAACCGCTGCGGCCCAAAATGACGGCTGAGGGCGATGGTGATAAAGGCGAGCGACGCGATACGCAGGATTTGGTTGAGAAAGGACCAAGTGCTGTTCGAGAGCAACGCTGCTTTGGATGAGTATGCTTTCATGCAACAGCGGCGGTAGTGAGTTCACCTGGCGAAACGACTCGCCGTTCGCGCAGCGATTGAGCGCAAGTGTCCCAGCCCCGAATTAGTTGCACCCACTGATGCAAATGCTGATCGAACGTCGCTGCCTTTGCGGCGTCCAATTCCGTCAGCATCTCGCCGGCGAATCCGGTGCAGATCAATTTTCGCCCGAGGGCGATGCTGTTCCAAATCTTGGAGGGAAAAATCGCGCGCTGAATGTTTGGATGAGCAGCAATGAGATGAACTTCGTGCCGACGCAAATCGTTCTTCAATAACGGCGGATCGCTGTGCAGCGGCTGCGCTTTCAACCACGTCGGCAGCTGCTGCGCGCCGCGACCGTCAGCGCGGATGTCGATCTTGTATCCTTGACTGCGCAATTGCACGCACGCCGCCACTAGCAAACCGATATCGTGGCCATAACCGAGGTTTCCCGAGTAGAGCGCGGTTTTGGATTCAGGCGCGGACACTTTCGCGAATTTGAATGTCGGCCAGTTCCGAATCACGAGTGAATTCTGCGCCGGCCCCGCAAGGTTCGCGCCGATCTTGACGACACGATCCCATTGCAAAAGTTGACCGTCCCAATAACGGCTGAACGCGCTACGCAAAGGTGCCGGATATTCGCGGATCCCGCGAATCAGTTCCGGATAATAATCTTGCAGCCAATAAATCGCGCGCGCGCCGCGGCGTTTGATGTCGTTGGCCAGTTGGACGGTGTTCGGTGGCGCACTCGTTACCACCACGACATCGCCGCTTTTGACCACATTGTTGATGTACCGCTGAAACGCGCGTTTGACCGAGGCGTATTCGACAAACGTCTGGGCGAGGCTCCCCCGGCGGCCGCAATAATGATCAAGATGAATCGCCGGAACGTCCGGTTCCTCCCGGCCTGAGGGCCGATAGTTACCTTTACCGCCAACGAGACAAACGTGGCAGCCGTGTTGGTGTAAGCGCGCCGCGAGCTGCTCGGCATAAACCCCGGTAGGGGCCGCGTCCGGCCAGACGTACTGGGTAAGGATATGATACATCGGCATTGCGCGCCGTCAGCTCGCAAGGACGCGCGGGTACGAACGCGAAGCTTTGTGGGTTGGAGCGCGAAATTTGCGGAGTTGAATGTGATATGCCTCGCGGTGGTAACGTAGATTGGCTTCGAGGAGAAGTCCGACCAGGCCGATTAAGATCGACAACGTCATCAGGCTCGCCGCCAGGACCGCCAGTGGAAGCCGGTTGACCAAACCTGTGCGAAAATATTCGACGATCGGCGCGGAGCCTGCGGCTAGGCCCGCGGCAGCGAGTATAGCGCTGAGTGTCCCGAAGAAAGTAAAGGGCCGATAATCGCGGAAAAGAACGACAAGCAGGCGCAGAATGCGCAGCCCGTCTCGAACGGTCTTGAGTTTCGAGCTCGAACCATTGGTCCGACTATGGAAGGGCACCGGGATCTCTGTCATCGATAAGCCTTTGTCCACCGCTTGGATCGTGAGTTCGATTTCCAATTCGAATCCGCGCGAGAGCACCGGCACGTGTTGATAAAATCGGCGCGAGAAAAGGCGCAGACCGGAGAAAAGATCCAGCGGCTTGAAGCGGAACACAGCGTTCAAGACTGCGGCAAAAATCGACATTCCCCATTGATGCATCGGCCGGAAAACTTGCGTGGCGTTTTGCGCGCTGCGAATCCCGGTGATCATGTCAACCGGTTCGCGCAAATATTCTTCGACCAAGAATCTCGCGCCTTCGGCCGGATAGCTTCCGTCGCCATCCACCATCAATACCAAGTCGGTGTCAATAACGGCGAGCGCCGTCGCTACAGCGCGTGCTTTGCCTCGTCGCCTCTCCGTCACGACGGTGGCGCCCGCCCCTCTGGCTGCGACTGCGGTGCTATCTTCTGAGCCATTGTCGACAACCAAGATGTCGGCTTGCGGAAACGCGATCCCGTACTCGCGTATGACGGCCGGAATCCCAAGTTCCTCATTCAGGCACGGAATCAGAATGGTGAGGGAGGGCGAATCCATCGCAAACGGGACAATCCGTGCGATCTTTTGAACCATTTTTCATGCCGTCCGCTCTCAGTTTTTCGAGGAAAACCGGTCGGCGCGACCCCGCACTTACTAATTTTTAATGAGAGGAAGCTGGCTTACTTAACAGTGCGTTCGCCGTCGCCAAGATCGCCGTATCATCATTATTGTTCAGCCCCGCGAGGGAACGCCGGATTCTACGAAACGATTGGCGCAAGAAAAGATCGGCGGCGTGGTTTGTTTGCGGCTCGGAATCGCCGTTTCGACGCGCAAATTGAAGTTCGCCGTCCCAACGGCTCAGTACGCATGTCGATGCAAAAAGGTCCATGGCCGCGCCGGCGATCCGTTCTTGGATGAGTTGCAGGTCGAGGATTGGCTCGCGATAGGCGATGAGCGCGCGATTGACCGCGATGTTAAAACGCCAAATCAAGCGGCCGAGTTGATTCGCGAAAGAACGTAATTCGGCGCTGCGTACCGGCACTTCGGGAATGCGCACCGCAGCGCCGAGCCGATGCATGCCTGCCGTCCACGCCTTGCCCAAACCGCGCGATGGTTTCAACATCGTGTCGTAGATTTCCTTGAACTCCATGCCCGGACCGCGCATCCCGACCAGAGCAATGAATGAGGTCAGCACTTCGTTGCTGCCTTCGCCGATCTGATTGATGCGCGCATCGCGCACCATTCGCTCCAGAGGAAGATCGACAAAGTAAGCCGACCCGCCGTAAATCTGAAACGCTTCGTTGATCGCTTCCCAGAGCCGCTCGGTGGTGAAGACTTTCAACATGGCCGTCTCGATCATATAATCTTCCAGTCCGCGGTCGATGAGCGATGCCGTGATCGTGGTCATCGCTTCCATAGCATAAGCGTCGGCCGCAATGCGCGCGATTTTCTTTTTTACGAGATGAAATTCGCCCAGCGTTTTGTTGAACTGCTTGCGCGTGTTCGCATGCTCGACCGCGAGCCGCAAACAAGTTTTGGCCGCGCCGGTGCAACAAGCGCCGAAAGTTGTCCGACCGAAATCGAGCACGGTCAGCGCGACCTTCAGGCCCTTGCCCATCGGTCCGAGAATGTTTTCCTTCGGGACTTTGACGTCGCGCAACGCGAAACGTCCAGTCGCGGTTCCGCGGATTCCCATTTTCGGCATGCGCGCCTCCAGGATGGTGAACCCAGGCATATTGGGGGTGACCAGAAATGCCGTGATCGCGGTCTTATCGGAACCGGGCACAGGAGTCCGTGCCATCACCGTGAGCACGTGCGCGATGGCGGCGTTTGTGATGAAGCGTTTCTCGCCATTCAAAATAAAATGCGAGCCATCCTCGCTCGGGCGTGCTTGCATCTGCACGTTGGCGGCGTCGGAGCCGGCTTCCTTCTCTGTGAGCGCGAAAGCTCCGAGTTGTTCCCCAGTCACCAGCTTCGGGAGCCACTTTTGTTTTTGCTCGTGCGTTCCAAAGAGCAACAGCGCACGAATGCCGATCGAATGATGCGCGTTTACGAAAACCGATGTGGACGCGCAGCGGCTTCCGATTTCCTCCAGCACTTTGCAGTTCGCCATCTGTATGAAACCGCGGCCGCCGAATTCCACAGGCGCGGTCATGCCGAGCACGCCGACCCGCCCCAGCCCATTGATCACGGCGCGCGGGATGTCCGCTTGTCGATCGATCGCTACGGGATCGAGATCTTCATTAAGAAATTGCCGCACCTCCGCGAGCGTTTGGTCCAGCTCCGTTTGCTGCGCCGCTGGGATACGCGGATACGGCATCACCCAATCGGCCACGAAATGACCCTGAAAAAGACCTTTGGCAAAACCGAGCGCTTGCGGTCCGGCAAAAAGTAACTCCTCTGCCTGCGCGATTTCCTTTTGCCGCTGCGCTTCGACTTCGCTCATCGCTGCACTAAAGGCGAAATCGAGCGGAATGCTAGCTGCATCCCTGGCTCGTGCCGCATTCCGTGCAAACGCCGCACGCGCCGGCCCGGATCACTTTGTTGCTGCCGCAATGCGAACAAACGATGTCCATGAACATGTTGCCGAGCGCTTCCTGGACGCGACCGGCGCAGCTACTGCCGTTGCCCACCATTTGCGGCTCGCCGTCGTTCGGCGAATGACTGGTGATCACGTCGATCAACTCTTTTTCACCCGTCCGCGCCAGGTCGGACACTGGACGATTGATCGCCTTTCTTTCCATTTCGGGAATTTCTTTCAACGGCAATTCCCCTTGGCCGCGATTTGGCGAGGTTGCTTCCTTGTATCCTTTGATGAATTGGCAGGCGAGCCAGCGAAACACGTAATCGGTAATGCTGGTTGCGTTGCGAATGTCCGGATTCTTTGTGAATCCGCTCGGTTCAAAGCGTTGATAAGCGAATTTTTTCACCAGACTTTCCAGCGGCACACCGTACTGGAGCGCGATCGATGTGAGCGTGCCCACCGTGTCCATTAAACCACCGATCGTGCTTCCTTCCTTCGACATCGTGATGAAGAGCTCGCCCGGCTGATTGTCTTCGTACAAGCCAACCGTGATGTAACCTTCGTGTCCGGCGATCTCGAACCGGTGCGTCAACGACATGCGCGTGTCCGGCATGCGATGACGAATTGGTTTGTCGACCTTGCCTCGCAGCGTCGACAATTCTTCTTCGAGCTCAAGAATGCGGTTCTGAAATTCATCGCGCTCCACCGTGACATTCAATGCACCATCGACATCTTCGGCCGCGCCCATGTCTCTTGTCTTGCGCGTGTTGAGCGGCGCGGAACGCTTTGAGCCGTCGCGATAGATGGCGATCGATTTCAATCCCAGCCGCCAGCCTTCCATGTACGTGTTCATGATGTCATCGACCGTGGCCGATTCCGGCATGTTGACCGTTTTCGAAATGGCGCCGCTCAAAAACGGTTGCGCCGCGGCCACCATCCGCAGGTGCGCCATGTAATTGAGGCTGCGCTCGCCTTTGAATGGCTTGAACGCGCAATCAAAAATCGACAAGTGCTCCGGTTTTAATCCGGAAGTGATGGTCGATCCATCTGTATCTGGTACATCTTCAATCGTGTCGAAGGCGTCGATGTGCGCGATGATTCGCTCGATCTCCTCGGAATTGTAACCGAGTTTCGCGAGTGCCGGCTTGACCGTCTGATTGACGATTTTCAACATGCCGCCGCCGGCGAGCAGCTTGTATTTCACCAGCGCGATGTCCGGCTCGATCCCGGTCGTGTCGCAATCCATCAGGAAGCTGATCGTTCCCGTCGGCGCGATCACGGTCACTTGCGCGTTGCGATAACCGTAACGTTTGCCCAGTTCGGCAGCGCGCTTCCACGTTTTGGCGGCTTCCTTTTTTAAGTGAGCGAATTCATCGACATCGGCGATGTCATTGACCGCGTGACGATGCAGATCGATCACCTCCAACATCGAAACCACGTTGTTCTTGGCCAGCGGTTTCGGCACGCCGCTCGCGCGCGCATCGCGATAGCCGGAGAACGGCCCGATGGCCCGCGCCAACCGCGCGCTCTGCTCATACGCTTCGCCCGTCATGATGGCGGTGATCGCCCCGCCGAGCGCGCGCCCTTCCGCGCTATCGTAACCGTATCCGTAACTCATGATGAGCGAGCCGAGATTCGTGTAACCGAGCCCGAGCGTGCGGAAAATGTGCGAGTTCTCCGCGATCTCTTTGATCGGATAACTCGCGTTGTCCACAATGATTTCCTGGGTCGTGATGAAAATGCGTACCGCCGCCTTGAATCGTTCCACATCAAACGCGCCATCCGCCGTCTTGAACTTCATCAAATTAAGCGAGGCGAGATTGCAGGCGGTGTTGTCGAGAAAAAGATATTCCGAGCACGGGTTGGTCGAGTTCTGCCGATCCGTGCCTTTGCAGGTGTGCCATTTGTGGATGGTGGAATCGAATTGCATGCCCGGATCGCCGCAGACGTGCGTCCCCTCAGCGATCTTGCGAAGCAAGGCGCGCGCATCTTTGCATTCGCACGGCTCGCCGTCGCGCACTCGGCGCGTCCACCACTCGCGGCCTTCGATGGCCGCTTCCATGAATTCGTCGCTTACGCGCACGCTCAAATTTTCGTTCTGATACATGACCGAGCCGTAAGCGTCGCCGTTGTAACTGCCGTCGTAACCTTGTTCAATCAGTGCCCAGGCTTTTTTCTCTTCCTTCTGCTTCGCGTCGATGAACTCCTCGATGTCCGGGTGCCGATCTTTCAGCGTGTTCATCTTCGCCGCGCGCCGCGTTTTGCCGCCGCTCTTCACCACGTTGGCAACCTGATCGTAAACTTTTAGAAATGACAGCGGCCCGCTCGGTTTGCCGCCACCGCTCAATTTTTCCCTGGTCGATCTGAGCGACGAGAGATCGGTGCCGGTGCCACTGCCGTACTTGAAGAGCATCGCTTCGCTCATCGCCAGCCGCATGATGTCTTCCATCGTATCGTCCACTGATTGGATGAAACAGGCGCTCCCCTGCGGGTACTCGTACTGGGTGGCGGCGCGCTCGGCCTCACCGGTCGCGCGATTGTAAAAATAATTGCCCGCGCCGGCGCCCTGGCCGATGCCGTACTGATGATACAAGCCGACGTTGAACCAGACCGGCGAGTTAAACGCGCCGTGCTGATTCAGGCAAAGCCAGGTCAGTTCGTCATAAAAAATTTCCGCCGCCTCGGCATCGGCAAAATAACCGTCCGCCATTCCCCAATCCGCAATCGTCCGCGTGACGCGATGAATGAGTTGGCGCACTGAAGTTTCGCGTCCGCCTCTGTTCGGATCGGTCCCGTTACCGATATCGCCATAGAAATATTTCGAGACCGCGATCTTGGTCGCCAGCGCGCTCCAGCTCTTCGGGACCTCGACATTATCCTGCTTGAAAATAACCTTGCCGCTGTCGTCGCTGATCTCCGCGGTGCGCCGTTCCCATTCGATCTGATCAAACGGCGAAATCGCGGCCTCACTGAAGACGCGCTCAAAATGCAGGCCCGCATTTTTCTTTTTCGCAGCCCGATTTTTCCGGTGCTCGGCCGATGTACGCGGTTTACGAAGCGACGCAGGTGCAATCCCGGGTTTAAGTTGAATCATGGCGGTGGAGACGGTTTGAGGTTGTGAATGAATGTAAATAATCGTGAACAGCCCTAGCCAACAACCTGTGAATTGCAGTCAACAACAAGTAATAGCGGAGCTGTCCGACGGACACACAATATGCAGTACAAAAAACACCCCAATCAAGCTTAAAATTGTAACATTTTTCCTGAGGTGTCATCCCGAGCCGCGCAGACGGCTATGGATCTCGCAAAGGAACCGACAAATTCTATTTTGCCCTCGCGTCCCAGACATCAACGATCCTTTACATCCGCTCCCGATTTGCAAACTCGCCGCGGCGTCTCATAATACCGGCGCTTCATTCCTCGGCCGATTGTCGATCTTCGCACAGGAAGGGTGGCTGAGTCCGGTTTAAGGCACTCGACTCGAAATCGAGCGTGGGGTTAAACCCACCGTGGGTTCGAATCCCACCCCTTCCGCCAGCCGCAACCTTTCACGCAACCGGCTTGCCAGTGGCATGTCCGTTGCTCATGATGAGTTCCCGATGATCCGGGCGAATTGTCGGGCGCGGTTTACAGCCGCGGATTTCGATTTCGTCGTGCGCACGCTCGCGCGCTCGAAAACTGATCACGTTTCACTGGTCGATCTTTTGAGCGATGTCGAAACGCGCGATTCGATTCTCGATCATCCCCGGCTGGTCGATGCGATTTTGTGTAACGCCGGCCACTTGCATATTTCGTCGCAATTTTATTTTTACGTGCTCGCCCGGCACGTTTTGCAGCAAGCTGGAATTGTCGATCGCAAACTTTGCGATTATGTCGGTTCGCTCCTGGAAACTTTTTCCCGCGCGAACCGATTGCAGGCGCCGGACAAGATCGAGAGTCACGGGCGCGAATATATCTCCGACATGCTCATCGCGCTCACCCGCGCGACTCCCGAGCAAGCGTTCCTGCTCCGCGCGCACGCCGGCAATTATTCGCTCTTTATCAGCGGCATCTTTCACGAGAACACGCAACGCCGCAGTTTCCGTGGCGCACCCGATCTCGATTTCTACGAGCAAGTCGGCCGCACTAATTATCAACTCGTCGCCGCCCACGCCACTGCGCGCCGTTGCGAACTAAACGACGTGTTCGAGGGATTGGCCGACCGTTTCCGCGATGTTCGGCTCGCGCTGAATCAGCTCTCCGATCAATTGCTCAATCTCGATGACGACATGCGGCCGTCGCTCTGCTTGTGAACGAGACGCTCTTCAGCCAAATCCAGCGTTTGTTTGAGCGGACTTACGCGCAAGTCGGGATCAACCTCGAAGATTGCCTGATCGATCGACAGCGCTGCGGGCAATTGTCGATCCTGGCGGGAAAATCGGCGCGCGAACTGAGCGAACTGGCGCGCACGTTCCTCCGCCGCGCCGACGATCGCCTTTACGTCGGCATTTATTATTCGCGCTGGTTGATCGAACAACTCGAACGGCACGACCCGCGCGCCGGGCTGGGCGATCACAACATCCGTTCGCTCATCATGTTTGTGGAAGAAATCAATCACGCGCTCCACGCCGCGCTCCAGTTTAAGAGTGGCGCGCGCGAGATCGGCTCGGAAGATTTTGCGCGCAATCTCGAGCTGCAAGCGCAGGTCGATACTTATCTTGTGCTCCTCTTGTTTGTCGCGTTCTTCCGAAAAACGCAACGCGTCACGCGAACCGACCGCCGCTGGCTGCGGTTCCATCTTTTCGCGCGACAGTGTCCGGATGCATTTCGAGACAAGAATTTGCGCGGCCGTTATCTCGAGACGGCCCAGCTTGCCTCCAGCTACACACATTACCTCGATACGCTCAACGGCATGAGGCGCTCGGAAGAAATCCGCGTTTTTCGCTCGCTCGACTACGGCGCCAAGAAGCACCGGATCCTTGCTTTGGCCGATCGCGCAATTTAATCGCGTCGCTTCGCGAATTCTATTTGCGAAAACGGAAACGCAATCGCTTAATACCGGCGTGTTCAGTTTGACCATGCTCGGCAGCGGCAGCGGCGGCAACAGCGCGCTGGTCGCGACCGAACATTGCCGGCTGCTGGTCGATGGTGGATTGAGCGCGCGGCAACTCGTATTCCGTCTTGCCCAATGCGAGGTGACACCCGAGCAGCTCGATGGCGTTCTGCTCACGCATGAGCACAGCGATCATGTTTGCGGGCTCGAAGTGCTTTGCCGCAAATTTGACGTGCCGATTTATTGCAACGCGCTCACCGCGGAAGCGATCCGGTGCGGCTGGCTGGGTCGACCCGCCGCGGCGGGTAACTGGCGAATTTTTCGCACCGGTTCCGAGTTTTCGATTTGCGATATCACGGTGCAGAGTTTTCCCGTGCCGCATGACGCGGTCGATCCGGTTGGGTTCGCCTTGCAGGCCGGCTCCGGCAGCCTTGGTTTCATCACCGATCTCGGTTATGCGACGCGGATGATTGTTGAGCGGTTGCGCCAAGTGCGGACGATCGTCATCGAAACGAACCACGACGAAAAACTTTTGCAGCGCGATCCGCATCGTCTCTGGCCGGTGAAGCAGCGGATTCAATCGCGGCACGGACATTTGTCGAACAACGCGGCGGCGAATGTGATCGAACAATTGCTTCCGGGAAAAATCGAGCGCGTCGTGCTCGGACATCTGAGCCGCGATTGCAATACGCCTGCGCTTGCTTCCGGCGCGGTGCGCGTGCAACTCGAAAAATGTGGACGGACCGATGTCGGTCTTTTTTGCGCCACCCAATCGGAGGTTAGCTCGCGTTTTCAGATAGGCGAAACAGAGCGCGGCGCGTTTCAGCCGACATTCCAGAACGTCTTTTTCGAAGTGTCCGGCGTCGCGATTCGATCGACATGAAGATCCGCGACGCCGTCGAGGCGGATTTGCCGGCGATCATCGACATTTACAATGCCGCCGTCGCGACCCGCATCTCAACCGCGCAACTCGAGCCGGTCACCGTCGAAAGTCGGCGCGATTGGCTGAGCGAACACTCGCCGGATCGTCATCCCGTTTGGGTGGCGGAAACCGAGGGCCGCGTGATCGGATGGCTCAGCTTCAAAAGTTTTCTTCCGCGCTGCGCTTACCGCGGCACGATTGAACTGAGCGTCTATGTCGATGAAAAATTCCGCCGCCAGGGGATTGCGAGAAAATTGTTGGAAGAAGCAATTGCGCACGCGTCCTCGCTCGGGGTCAACGCGATGGTTGGACTGATCTTTGCCCACAATGAACCGAGTTTAAGATTGTTTGAGCGGCTCGGATTCGAGCGCTGGGGATTGCTCCCGCGGGTCGCGCGGCTGGATGGCGTCGAGTGCGACCTCACGATCATGGGACGCCACGCGTGAATGCGGCAGCTGTAGACGCTTCGCTCTGCGAAGCGTGGCCCCGGACCGCTAAAGTTGTGCGTGCATCGCGTCGCCCAGAGGGCGACGACTACACCGCAGCGCTACGCTTCCTCGTGACCGATGACGAGATGAATCACGCCGTTCGGCGCGGAAATGAAAAAGCCGTCGAAATCTTCCCGGAGCTGTTCGATTTCGTCTCGCCGCTGCACGCCGTTGACTTTTAGAAACGACGCGGCCGCTTCCGTGTCATTTGTTTCCAGTTCGAGCCAAATGTCGGGTTGACTCAAGTTGGGTACCTTGTCGATCCAAAGCCGGTTAGGGCCAAATTGAAAAATGCAGCCTTCCGGTTCTTCTTCGATCAAGGGCAACCCGAGCGTGTCGCGATAAAAGGCGACGGTTTGTTCGTAGGTGTGACTCGGGCATTTGATGGCGATATTGGCGCCACCGGAAAACTGCGGACCGTTGAGTTTGGCAACCATATTGTCGATCTAACGAAATGCCGCCTTACAAATACTCCAGACGTTTTTGCGCAATGCTCTTGGCCTTTTCCAGTGCAACCGATTCGTCCCTGATTCCACGGAGGCCGATTGTCACAAATGCTTTCGCTTTCACGATGTAGGGCATGAGCATGCGCGAGGCAACCGCGCAATTTGTCGATAAGTTTATCCGCCGGCCGACCCGCTGCCGCCCGGTTCGGTCATCGCCACCGGATCGAGCACACGGTCGAGTTCCTTTTCCGGCAGCAGCTTCTTCTCGCGACAAATCTCGCGCACGGTTTTTCCGGTCTTCGCGCTTTCCTTGGCGATCTCCGCGGCGCGATCATAACCGATCTTCGGGGCGAGACTCGTCACCATCGCCATCGACAATTCGACCAACTCCGCGCAGCGCTTTTTATTTGCCACGATGCCGGTGACGCATTTGTCGCAGAAAACATCGGCCGCGTTCGCCAGCAGCCGGATAGATTCGAGAAGATCATGCGCCATCACCGGCATCATGACGTTGAGCTCGAAATTCCCGTTCGCGCCCGCCCACGTGATCGCCGCGTCGTTCCCGATCACTTGCGCGCAAACCATCATGAGCGATTCGCACATCACCGGGTTCACTTTGCCCGGCATGATCGAGCTACCCGGTTGCGTCGCCGGCAACTGAATCTCGCCGATGCCGCAGCGCGGGCCGCTCCCGAGCCAGCGAATGTCGTTGGCGATTTTGAACAAACTGACCGCGATCGTTTTGAGCTGGCCACTTGCTTCGACCACTCCATCTTTGCCGCCTTGCGCTTCGAAATGATTTTTTGCCTCATAAAAAGCAATGCCGGTCCGTTGCTCCAAATGACGCATGACCTTGCCGGGAAGATCGACGTGTCGATTTAAGCCGGTACCGACCGCGGTGCCGCCGAGCGCGAGCTCGCGCAAAACTTCGATCGCCTTTTCCGCGCGCTGTTTTGCGTAGGCGACTTGCTGCGCATAACCGGAAAATTCCTGACCGAGCCGCACCGGCGTCGCATCCATCAAATGTGTGCGGCCGATCTTGATGATGTCCCAAAATTCTTTTGCTTTGGCTTCGAGCGCGCCATTTAATTTCTCCAGCGCCGGCACGAGACAATTCTTCAATTGCTCAGCGCCACTGATATGGATGGCGGACGGGATCACATCGTTGCTTGATTGCCCCAGGTTCACATGATCGTTCGGATGAACGAGTTCGCGCGATCCGACCGGTTTGCCGGCAAGTTGCGCGCAGCGGTTCGCGATCACTTCATTCGCATTCGTGTTCGTGCTCGTCCCCGAACCGGTCTGAAAAATGTCGAGCGGAAAGTGTTCGTCCAGCTTTCCATCGGCAACTTCTTCGGCGGCTTGCACGATTAGCGCTGAGCGTCCCGCATCAAGCAAACCAAGATCATGATTTGCTTGCCCGGCCGCCCATTTGATTAAACCAAGCGCGCGGATAAACGGGCGCGAAAATCGATAACTGCTGATCGGGAAATTTAGAACGGCGCGCTGGGTGGAGGCGCCGTAGAGCGCGGAAGCCGGGACGGACATTTCGCCCATCGAATCCTTTTCCATCCGCATTGCTCCGCCCCTCATGCCTGCCGATTCGCGGGAAAGCGTGTCCATTCCATCTCGCGGCGATCACTGTTCAGCGCGGGTGCCTTTTGAAAGACCGTGATGAACATGGGCGGGATGTTTTGCAGGAAATATTCTGACTCGGCGTGATCGAAAAGCGTGGCGTGTTGCTTCAGTTCGTTGGTGACCTGATAGATGATGAAACTGCCGCCGGGCGCGAGCGCGTCATGCGTTTTTCGTAAGAGCGCGCGTTTCTTCTCGATTTTGAGGATGCTAAAGGGGATGCCGGAAAGAATGTAGTCGCAGTGGGCGATGCCGCGGCGCGCCAACTCCTGCGGCAAACGCAGCGCGTCTCCGTGAACCACGTGCACGCGCCGATCCCCGGCAAATTGGCGTTCGAGATCGCGCGAGAACGCGGAGTCGAGTTCAAACAGGAGCAGGTGCGAATCCGGACTCATCCGTCGCGCGATTTCGCGCGAGTGCACTCCTTCGCCGGGGCCGTACTCGGCGATGACGCGGGGCTGGCTGAAATCCATCTTGCTCGCCACGCGCTCGACGAGCGCCTTCGAGCTGGGGACGATCGACGCAATTTGAAATGGTCGCTGCAAGAAGCGCCTAAAGAACAGCACACTCATGAAATGCGAATAGTCAACCGCTGCTCCCGCATTGTCCAGTCGCGAAGTGGGCTCTTACCCGCCGGTGGGGCGACAGTTGCGCACCGGTAACGCGCATCTTCGCCGGCTCGCGGCAAGGCAGCCGAAGAAAGGATTGACATCGATTCTAAAATTTATAATGCTTGGTCAGCGAAATTGTCTTGCCCATCTTCGCCCAAATTGGTGATTTTCCCACATGCATAACCTCCTCACGGTCAAGGAAACGGCCAAATACCTCCGCATCCCGTTGCCGACCGTTTATTATCTCGTTCAGCGCGGCCAATTGCCAGCCATTCAAATCGGCGGCCGTTGGCGCATCAAAAAATCTTCGCTCGATAAAGACATCTTAAAGGAGGACAAGTCCGGTCAGCCCACCGTGCTCGTGGTGGATGATGACGAGAGTCTGCAAAATCTCTTCAGACTTTTTCTAAAAAAAATTGGTTTCAGCCGCGTCGTCGTCGGAACGGTCAAAGAAGCGCTGGCCGCGCTCGGCAAACAAAAGTTCGATCTCATTTTTCTCGATCTGAAATTGCCGGACGGTCCGGCCGATGACGTTTACGATGCAGCGAGAGAAGAGCAGCCTGATTGTCCGATCGTCGTCATCACCGGCTATCCGGATAGCGAGATGCTCGATCGAATTCTGGCGAAAGGTCCGATTACGGTCTTAAAGAAACCGCTCAAGGCCGAGCAACTCCAGCAGACCATTCGCATTCTCGGGCACAAGGAGGCCGTTAGACTGGCCGCCTAGATCGCCGCACGCGATCTGGTGATTGGTGATCAGTGAAAAGTGATTGGTATTGCCTCTCCCATCGACGTTTTTCCTCAACTCATCACTAGTCACTAATCACTATTCCCTCCTCTCGCCCTTGACTCATTACTGATCACTCGTCACTTGTCACTCTCTTTACTGCGCGGTTAGCTCAGTGGTAGAGCACTACCTTGACACGGTAGGGGTCAGAGGTTCGAAACCTCTACCGCGCACCATGTGCGCGTCTTACAAAGACGTTGTCCTCCCAATCGAAAGCGCACGCGACAAACAGGGAACGAACAGGTCAGGCTCCACAATTTCGGGCGATCGGCCTAACGACAGCGAAATCAGTGCGGATAACGTCATGAGCCCGTAATATTACCGTGGGTGGTTTTTTGTGCCGATTTGCCTTGGGCTCAGGCTCCTGCGCGCACAGGCAGATTTGCTTCGATGCCTGCGATCAAGTCCGAAAAGCTGATCGGCTTGGCGAGAAATGGATGTCCCTGGATCCGCAATCCCGATCTGGTTTCGGCTCTGGTGACAAGAGCCGTCAGAAAGACGATCGGTGTTCTGTGCAATGCCGGATCGGATTGAATCCGTGCCGCGACTTCGCCGCCATCCGTTTCCGGCATCGCCACATCTAGCAGGACAAGATCCGGCTTGAGATTCTGCGCGGTCTGATGAGCCTTGGTCGCGTCATTCTCTTCCAAGACGAAGTAGCTGCCCGTCTTCTCCAGCGCCCGCCTGACGGAGCGAGTAAAGTCGTGGTTGTTATCAACAATCAAGATGCACGGCTTATCCTTGATCGCTGCAACGGCGGGCGGAAAAGAGTCTGCTTCAATGGTTCTGCTCATAATGTCTTTTTCAGGCCGGTCGCAATATTAGATCACTGTTTGAAATCTTGAGTGATGGATGCCTTTTCTTAAGCTGCGACCGGAAGCCCGATGGGATATTCCTTTTGGCTGAGCGCGCGGCGTAATTTCGAGAGCGCGCTATTCGCAATTGACGGATCCGCTCGCGCGCGAGACACCGAATATTTTGCTGACTTCTTCGAGCGTCTTCCCGTTCCCGCCGTCGAAACCAAAACGCTGGGAAATGATTTTCTTCTCCCGATCGTCGAGTGCTCCGAACAAGCCGTCGATCTTCTTGTGCAGATCTAACGGACGAGATGAATTTCATTCGTACGCACGAAAAATAATTCCGCCCTGTGAATAATGGCTTGCCGTAGTTCGAGATCGTAACCTACGCTGCGTGCGAGGACGTTTGTATGGCCAATCAAGACGAGACCCCTAAGAGGCCTGAAGCGGACGATCGGTTTGACTTCGGGCGAACCACGCGTCGCACCTTTCTCTCTCGGTTAGGCACTGCCAGCTTGTTGGCAACGGCGGGCCCCGTTGCTACCGTGCTGGGGCAAGGTTCCGTGAAAGAGCAGGTGCCATCATCCGAATCGAAGGACGCTATTCCGGTAGCGCTCCGTGTGAATGGCAAGAAGCACAATCTGCGGATCGATCCGCGCACCACGCTTCTCGATTGCCTCCGGGAAAATCTGCATCTCACAGGGTCCAAAAAGGGATGCGATCACGGCCAGTGCGGTGCCTGCACCGTGCACATCAATGGTCGGCGCGTGAATTCGTGTCTCTGCTTCGCCGCTATGCACGAGGGGGACGATATCACGACGCTTGAGGGGATCGGTCAGCCGGAAAATCTGCACCCAGTGCAAGCTGCGTTCGTTGCCTGCGATGCCTATCAATGCGGCTATTGCACATCCGGGCAGATCATGTCGGCGGTGGCGCTCTTGAAGGAACCGTGCGGCCCGGAGGACTCCGACGTGAAGGAGTTCATGAGCGGCAATATTTGCCGCTGCGGTGCCTATCCCAACATTGTCGCTGCTATTCAGAGTGTGCGGCAAAACGCCAAACAGCCAAAAGCAGGATGAAAACTTTCGCACTCGCGCGGGCCAACGACAGCGCGCAAGCTATTGCGACGGCGGCGAAGGCGACCACGGCGCAGCAGGGCGCGGAGATTCGCTTCATTGGCGGCGGCACGACGCTGATCGATCTAATGAAGCTGAACGTCGAGCAGCCAAAGACGCTGATCGACATCAATCGGCTGCCGCTCGACAAAATCGAGTCGCTTCCCGATGGCGGCCTAACGATTGGCGCCGTCGTGCGCAACTCGGACCTGGCTTACCACCCGCTCGTCCGCAAAAACTACACGGTCCTCTCCGAAGCGATCTTGAGCGGCGCGTCGGCGCAGCTTCGGAACATGGCGACCACTGCCGGCAACCTGCTGCAACGCACCCGGTGCATGTATTTTCGCGCTACCGATATGCCCTGCAACAAACGCGAGCCTGGCACGGGTTGCGCGGCGATCACTGGAGCAAACCGGAGTTTGGCCATCCTCGGCACGAGCGATCATTGCATTGCCACAAATCCGTCGGACATGAACGTGGCGATGGCCGCGCTCGAAGCGACCATTCACGTGCGCGGGACCAAGGGCGAGCGGAGCATTCCGATTGCGGACTTCCACGTCTTGCCGGGGAACACGCCGCAACGCGAAACAGTATTGGAACCAGGCGACTTGATTACTCATGTCACGCTTCCGCCACCGACGCCCGGAAGCCGATCCCTTTATTTAAAACTGCGCGATCGTGCTTCCTACGAATTTGCGCTCGCTTCCGCTGCGGTGGTGATCACAGTTGCGAACGCAAAAATAACGCGCGCTCGCATCGCGCTCGGTGGCGTGGGCACGAAGCCTTGGAGGTCGACTGAGGCGGAAGGTGAACTAGCGGGTCAACCGGCGACACAAGCCGTCTTCCAAAAAGCGGCGGATGCGGCGCTGCGTGGCGCCAAGCCTCAGAGCGAAAATGGCTTCAAAGTGGAGTTGGCCAAACGTTGTCTCGTGCATGCGCTGAAGCTCGCGACCCAAACTGCGTAACGAAGTAGACGAACATGCCAACAACACAAGAGACCCCGACGACGTCACCGATCGGTCGCAAGACGCCCCGCATAGATGGCCCGTTGAAGGTAAGCGGAGTGGCGCAGTACGCATCGGATTTCCACTTTCCCGGGATGTTATATGCCGTTCCGGTCGAAGCGACAATCGCCAACGGCCGTGTGGTCAAACTCGACACCGCCGCAGCCGAGAAAATGCCCGGCGTGCGCGCGATCTTTCATCGGGAAAACATCGGAAAGATCTTCCGCTCGGTGCTAGGATCGGGGCTCGACGGTATCGTCGACGAGCGCCGGCCGCCGTTGGAAGACGATATCATTCGCTACTACGGCCAGTATATCGCGCTCGCCGTAGGCGACACATTTGAAAGCGCTAAAGCTGCGGCCGATGCGGTTCGCGCGACGTACGCCAAGGAGAAGCCGAACGTCGAAACCGATCTCAAACCGGACGACGAGCCCGACGTGGTTGCTACGTCATTCGCGCCGACTAAACGCGTGGAAAGCGAACGCGGCGATCCCGAGAGCGCTTTTGCAAGCGCACCGGTCAAGCTCGACCAGACTTATGTTACGCCGACCGAGACGCACAATCCCATCGAGCTCCAGGCGACGACGGCGATATGGGATGGCTCAATGTTGACGATCTACGAGGAGTCGCAGGGGATCTTCAACCTTCAGGGCGTGCTCGCGCAGATGTTCGGCTTGCCGAAGGAGAATGTCCGCGTCATCACCAAGTTTGTTGGGTCGGGTTTCGGCAGCAAGCTATGGCCTTGGACGCATTGTGCGCTTGCCGTCGCGGCGGCGCGGCAACTGGGCAAGCCGGTCAAACTCGTCCTCAGCCGCAAGATGATGTTCCAGTCGGTCGGTCATCGCCCGCGCACCCAGCAACGTGTCCGCCTCGGCGCGAGCCCCGACGGAAAGCTCGTCTCACTTCAGCACGACTACGTCAACCACCACGCAATCCTCGATAATTATCACGAAGACTGCGGCGAGGCGACGCCGTTCCACTACAGCGTGCCGAATCTTCGAGTGAAATTCGGGCGTGCTCGACGAAATGTCGGCTCGCCGACCGCCATGCGCGGCCCCGGCGCCGTGCCTGGACTTTACGCCACCGAATCGGCGATGGACGAGCTGGCCGATCAGCTCAA
>Ga0184619_10000054_pt1 | contig 34103 bp, 33 predicted proteins | sample PLM0_60_b1_FD_133146 | JGI IMG/M metagenome (GOLD analysis project Ga0184619, IMG submission 133146) | Groundwater sediment microbial communities from an aquifer in East River, Colorado, USA - PLM0_60_b1 | ecosystem: Environmental > Terrestrial > Soil > Riparian zone | place: USA: East River...
AGGGAAGGGAAGCGCGCGAAAGGAAGAGATCATCGATCGCTACGTGACCGACATTGCCAGTCGCGTGGGAACACTCTCTCGCAACCTGAAAGTCGTCATCGACTGTGGAAATGGAGCAGGCGCGCTGGTCGCTCCGCAGCTTTTCCCCAAGCTTGGCATCGAGCCGCGTTGCCTGTTCTGCGAGAGCGACGGAACGTTTCCGAATCACCACCCCGACCCGACGGTGCCGAAGAACGTCGAGGCTCTTATCGCCGCGGTCAACAAGGATCGCGCGGACATCGGCATCGCATTTGACGGAGATGCGGACCGCATCGGCGTGATCGACGACAGGGGTGAGATCATTTGGGGCGACTATCTCCTCATCATTTACGCTCGTGACGTGCTGGCGCGGACAGGAAAGGGTCAGGCTATCGTTTTCGACGTCAAAGCGTCGCAGGCGCTGCCTGAGTCGGTGGAAAGGGCAGGGGGCATACCTGTGATGTGGAAGACCGGGCACTCCCTCATTGAGGAGAAGATGCACGAGACGCACGCACCGGTCGGAGGCGAGATGTCGGGCCACATGTTCTTCTCCGAAGGATTCTACGGTTTCGATGACGCGTTGTATGGCGCTGCCCGTCTGCTCCACATCGTCGCGGATTCCGGGAAAAGCGTCAGCGACCTGCTCGCCGATGTACCGCGCTTCGTTTCCACCCCCGAGATCCGCGTTGAATGCGCCGACGACAAGAAGTTTGGAATCGTGGAAGAGGCCAAGAAACACTTCGCGGCCAAGTACAAGGTGATCACCGTCGATGGTGTGCGCGTTCTCTTCGGGGACGGCTGGGGACTCATCCGCGCCTCCAATACTCAGCCGGTCCTGGTGATGCGCTTCGAAGCGCGCACGAAGGAACAGCTCGAGAAGATTCAGTCCGAGATGCAGGGCTGGCTCCGCGCGAAGGGCGTCAAGGTTTGATGTGATGCCCCGCAGGCGCCTCCTCATCGGGGTCGTCATCGCGGCTGCACTCCTCGTTGCCGGACGCGCGCTCTCCACCTTTTACGCTGACTACACCTGGTACGGCGCGATGGGCGCGACTTCCCTCTGGAACGAGAGAGTTGGGGACCTGTTGCTGATATACGGCATCGGCTCCGTGATCGCGGTCTTCGTGGCGTTCATCAATCTCTCAGCGCTCGGTCGGAGCATTGGGACGCTCACTCTGCCACGCCGTCTCGCCAACGTCGAATTCGGCGAGGCAGTACCAAGGAAGTATCTGGATCGCTTTGCGTTCGTGTTGTCGATTGCGATCGCCGCAGCTCTGACTCCCGCGCTTCCGAACTGGACCTCGCTTGCGCTGGCACGTCTCGGCATCACCTTCCGCGAGAGCGATCCGTACTTCCAGCACGACCTCGGGTTCTACACCACGTGGCTCCCGTTCGAGAAGTCCCTTTATTCGTGGACGATGCTCCTGATCGTCGGGGTATCGCTCGTCGTGGTAGCCCTGTACTCGCTTACTCCGGGGCTTAGGTGGGAGCGCGCCGGCATCCGCATGAGTGCTCGGGTCCGCCGGCACCTGAGCGTCCTGGCGGCACTGCTGCTTCTCATCACGATGTGGAGCTATCGCCTCGAATCCTACGACCTGATGATCCGGGGAGGGGGAGAAGGTGGCGTGTTTTCCTACGTTGATCATCAGTGGCTCCTTCCTGGTTTGCTCCTGCTCTGGATCGCTACAGCCGCCGCTGCGATCACCGTTCTTCTGAGTGGTTGGACTGGTCAGCTCCGGACGAGTTTCATCGCTGTAACGGTCATCGTGGTGCTCTCGATTTCAGTACAGGAAATCGCGCCCCTCGCTGTGCGGCGATTCACGCCGAAGGAAACGCAGCTTGTGCGCGAGCGACCATACGTCACCACCCGGGCTGACTTCACTCGACGCGCCTACGATCTCAACGCTTCCTCGCTTGAAGCGTTGCGCACCAGTGCTGTTTCCGCCTCGTTAGACACCGTTCCGACCAATATCCCCGGCGACGTGGGGCTGAGGCGGGATTCACTTGTCTATCCGGGAGCTCGGGGCCTGGTGCTCGTGGCTGACCCGCAGCTCGATGTCGCCGGACAACGCCTCGGCGATGGGATCTCAAGATTCGCATACGCCTGGGCTTACCAGTCATTCGACTTGTTGTCTGACTCGATTCCCCGCCGAGCGAGACTGCTTACCGTGCGGGACGTTCGGACCAGAATCCGTGCGCTCGCTCCGGTTTTCGCTCAAGGAAGTATGGTCGAGCCCATGTTCCACGCCGACACTCTTTACTGGAAGCTCGAGCTATACTCAGCGTCATCCAACTATCCGCTGAGTCAACATTACGTGCTCGCAGGAGAAGAGCGTAGCTACTTCAAACACGCCGCAACCGCGCTCGTGAACGCCCGGACCGCGCGTGTCATGATCGCTGCCGATCCGTCTCCCGATCCCATCTCCCTGGCGTGGATGACTGCATTTCCGAACTCGGCTGACTACCGCGCCCCTGGGATTGTCAGCGAGCTCACCACGACACCTTGGGAACCAGTACCGTCCGAATCGCCACTCACCACCGGCGATGCGGCATTCAGGTCGGCCGTGACGCGACTCTATAATCGGATGCGCGCAGCCCTCGCTGCAGCCAACCTCAAGGAGTTCGGGATCGCTTACGACTCGCTCGGCGCCCTCATCGCAGCTACTCGTAAATGACTGACTCGCCGCGTACCGCTGTCATTGCAGTAGGAGGCAACGCTCTCTCGCCTCCGGGCGAGCACTCGACGATCGCTGATCAGTTCCGACATACAAGGGAGAGTCTTGGTCCAATCGTGGATCTTGCCCTCGATGGCTGGCGGGTCGTAGTCGTACACGGCAATGGGCCGCAGGTCGGAGACGAGCTGGTGCGGAATGAGAAGGCGCGGAGTGAGGTAGCGCCCCTGCCACTCGGAGTGTTGGTTGCGGGCACTGCCGGTTGGATCGGCTACATGCTCCAGCAGTCGCTCGAGAACGCGCTTCGCAAAGCGGGCAATACGAGAGACGTCGTCACTGTCCTCACCCAGGTCGAAGTTGCCGCCGACGATCCTGCGCTGAAGGATCCGAAAAAGTTCATCGGTCACGGGCTCTCGGTCGTCCGCGCGCGCGAGCTTCGCTCCGCGGGACACCCGGTCAGGAAAGACGCGAAAGGGCGATTTCGCCGAGTGGTGGGAAGTCCAACGCCACTCGCCATTCACGAGCTTGCGACCATTCGGAGTCTCATCGAGCGCGACACGGTCGTTATCGCTTGTGGCGGCGGTGGAATTCCCGTCTATCGCGATTCCGTGCTCGGTCTCGAGGGCGTTGATGCCGTGGTGGACAAGGATCTCGCTGCTGCAGTTCTTGCCAGAGAGCTTGGCGCCGAGCTTTTCCTGATCCTCACCGATGTTGATGCTGTTTATACCGGATGGGGCACAGACGAGAAACGCGCGATCAGCTCGATGAGTGTGAGCGAAGCAGACCGACTCGCGGGTGAAGGTGCGTTCGGCGAAGGAAGCATGGCTCCCAAGGTTGCTGCGGCGGCAGACTACGTGCGTCGAACACAGGGCCGTGCCATTATTACTGAGCTGAGCAGGGGAAGAGCAGCGGTGCAGGGCGTAGGCGGAACAGAAATCCTTCCTTAGAACCAATCATAAGACTCGACAATCAGCGTGCTCGCACGCGTTCGGAGCAACAGTGAACATCCACGAGTACCAGGCAAAGGAGATTTTCCGGAAGTACGGTATTCCGATCCCACCGGGTGAAGTCGCCTCCACTCCTCAAGAAGCCGAAGCAATCGCGCGAAAGTTCGGAACGACCGTAGTGGTGAAGGCGCAGGTTCACGCCGGCGGTCGCGGAAAAGCGGGTGGCGTCAAGCTCGCCAAGTCGCCTGAGGAAGCAAAGAGTGTTGCGGCTCAGATCCTCAAGCTGACCATAAAAGGGCTTCCGGTGAAGAAGGTTCTGGTCACGCCGGCCGCGGACATCGCGAGCGAAGCTTATGTGGGGATCATTGTTGATCGCGCGTCGAAGCGTCCCGTATTCATGGCGAGCGCCGCCGGCGGAATCGACATCGAGGAAGTCGCGGCCAAGACCCCTGAGAAACTACTCAAGCATCCGATTGATCCGCGGTACGGGCTTCAAGCGTACGAGGCGATGCAGCTCGCGTTTTTCCTCTACTCGGACATGAAGCAGGTCCGCGCCGCCGCGAAGATTCTGCAGCAGCTATACCGCGCCTTTTTCGAGAACGGTGGATCGCTTGCCGAGATCAATCCGTTGGTGACGACACCCGCCGGCGAAGTCGTGGCGTTGGATGCGAAAATGGTGATCGACGACAATGAGCTGGATCGACGCCCCGACATCGCCGCTCTGCGTGACGAGTCGTCCGAGGATCCAAGCGAAGTAGAGGCGAGAAAAGCAAATCTCACTTTCATCAAGCTCGATGGTAACGTCGGCTGCATCGTCAACGGCGCCGGATTGGCGATGGCGACGATGGATCTGGTCAAGTACTACGGCGGAGAGCCGGCCAATTTCCTCGATATCGGCGGGTCGTCGAATCCGGAGAAAGTCGTCGCGGCGCTCCGCATCATCACCAGCGATCCCAACGTCAAGGCAATCCTCTTCAACATCTTCGGCGGAATCACGCGGACCGACGACGTCGCGAATGGGATCGTGACGGCAATCAAGCAGAATCCGCTCAAGGTTCCTCTGGTCATCCGGCTCACCGGGACCAACGAAGAAATTGCCGTGAAGATTTTGAACGAGAACGGACTCTCCGCTATGACTGACATGGACGAGGCTGTCAAGAAGGCGGTTGCCTTGGCGACGGGAGGAAAGGTCGGGTGAGCACGTTCATCGACAAGAGCACTCGCCTGATCGTTCAAGGGATCACTGGGCGGGACGGATCGTTCCACACCAGGCAGATGATCGAGTACGGCACACAGGTGGTCGGTGGAGTAACCCCGGGCAAGGGCGGCCAGAAGTTCGAGAACAAGGTTCCCATCTTCAATACCGCTGCAGAGGCGGTGAAGCAAACCGGTGCCAACGCGACCGTGATCTACGTTCCGCCACCGTTCGCCGCGGACGCAATGATGGAGGCCGCCGATGCGGGCGTCAGCTTCATAGTCTGCATCACCGAGGGTGTTCCCGTTCTCGACATGACCCGTGTCTACCCCTTCGTGAAGGAGAAGGGCGCGCGGCTGCTCGGGCCCAACTGTCCTGGGCTTATTTCCCCTGGGCAGTCCAAGGTCGGAATCATCCCAGGGAGAATTTGCACTCCCGGGCCCGTTGGTCTCGTGAGCCGCTCCGGTACCCTGACCTACGAGGTCGTCTACCAGATGACCCGGGCCAAGATTGGACAGACCACGTGCGTGGGAATCGGAGGCGACCCGATCAACGGAACCAACTTCATCGATTGCCTCGACGCTTTCGAGAAGGATCCGGCGACGAAAGCGGTGGTCATGATCGGCGAGATCGGTGGGACGGACGAGCAGGAAGCGGCGCTCTTCGTCAAGAACAAGATGAAAAAGCCGGTGGTCGGATTCATCGCGGGGCAGACGGCGCCGCCCGGGCGCCGCATGGGTCACGCGGGCGCAATCATATCCGGCTCCGCGGGCACGGCGGCGGAAAAGATGCAGGCTTTCGAAGAGAACGGAGTCGGTGTCGCAAAGCGCCCCATCGACGTAGTGGATTTACTCAAACGCGCTATGCGCTAGGACAGAAACCATAAATGGCTGGCAACAGAACTCTCACCATCATCAAGCCGGATGCTTTCAACGCCGCAAAGGGCGGACAGATCGTCGCGCATCTCGAAAAAGCGGGCTTCAAGATCATCGCCGCGCGCGTGATGCGGCTGACCGAGGCCCAAGCCGGCGCGTTTTACGCCGTTCACCGTGAGCGAAGCTTTTTCGCGCCGCTCGTCCGCTTCATGACTTCGGATAAGTGCATGCCAATGGTGCTCGAGCGGACCGACGCGGTCGCTGCGCTCCGGAAAACCATAGGGGCAACGGACCCCGCTGAGGCGGAACCGGGAACAGTGCGGAAGCTCTACGCCGAATCGAAGGAGCGAAACGCCATCCACGCTTCTGACTCAGACGAGAACGCGGATCGCGAAGCCAAATTCTTTTTCCCTGAGTCAGAGCTGGTCTGACCAGCGCGGCACTGGAATAGGGGGTATAAACCCGCTAATTTAAAGGGCTTATGCTGTCGTTTGACCTGCGATCGCTGGAGGCGAAAGCCGTCCATGTTGACGGCTCCGTTCAACCAGACGATCCCGTTTGGGAAGAAGGGGATAACCGTCCGAGTGAGCCCATCCGGGTAACCGGCAGGCTCTCCGCCGCGGGCGATGGGAGATTCTACTTCACTGGCAGAATGGAAGGCCGATTCGAGCTTCCATGTCGCCGTTGTCTGGAGCCCGTCAACGTCGAGGTGAGCGAGGATATACACTTCCTCCTCGCCGAAATGGGTGCTGAAGAGGCCGATGATCCGGAGGTATTTCTTTTCGATCCGAACGCGAGACTGCTCGACCTCCGCGCGGCCGTAAGGGAGACCTGGCTGCTCACGGCGCCCGCATATGTCCAGTGCAGGGATGATTGTAAGGGACTCTGCGCAACCTGCGGCACTAACTTGAACGATAGCACGTGTAACTGCACACAAACCACGACTGATTCGCGCTGGGGAGCGTTGCTCAGGCACCACGGCGACGCACACTAGCTCGTCACACTACCTCAGGAACAGATACAATGGCCGTCCCAAAGCGACGCACCTCGAAGCGAAAGAAGCGCGCGCGCAACACCCACAAGATCGCGCCCGCCATCGTCATTCAGAAGTGTCCACGCTGCCAGAGCATGAAGCGCCCGCATCATGTCTGCGAAGAGTGCGGATACTATGCAGGCGAACAGCGAGTAGAACCGAAGGAAGCATAGTTTGGCGCGAATAGCGTTGGACGCGATGGGGGGAGATTTCGCTCCCAAAGCGGCAATCGCCGGCGCCTTACTCGCTCTTCAGGAGCTCGACCCCGCGCACACCGTGCAGCTAGTCGGGCAAACCGATGTCATCCAGTCACAACTGGCGAGCCTCCTCGCGGGCGAGCTGGCGCAGGCTTCGTCGGTTCGCGATCGGATCACGATCGTAGAGGCGCCGGACATAATTGCCATGTCGGACAAGCCGACCGCCGCCCTGCGAAAGAAGCCGAATAGCTCCATGGTCGTCGGCCTGAAGCTGCAGGTCGACGGAAAATCTGACGCCTTCGTGTCTGCCGGCAACACGGGTGCGCAGATGGCGTCGTCCGCGATGCTGCTCAAGCTCCAGCCCGGACTGACGCGGCCCGCGATCGCCACGGTTTTCCCAACCGCGCGCAAACCCGTAATCGTCCTCGACTCAGGCGCGAACGTAGACTGCTCCACCAAAGAGCTTCTGCAGTTCGCGTGGCTTGGCGCGGTTTACGCTGAATGCATCTTCGGTCGCACCAATCCTTCGATCGGGCTTCTTTCGATCGGCGAGGAGCCGGAGAAGGGGAATGCGGTCGTTAAGGAGGCCCACCTGCTCTTCCAAAAAGCCGGATTCAACTTCCATGGCAATCTCGAAGGGCGGGACCTTCCAGCGGGAGCCAGCGAGCGCGGTCCGTTCGATGTCGTGATCTGCGATGGCTTCGTCGGCAACATCGTGCTCAAATTCTACGAAGCCGTCGCGCCCATGATCGTCCGCGTTCTCAGCGAGCACCCCGGCATCGACGCCGAGCACGTCAAATCGGCGCTCAAGGGCTTCGATTCCACCAACTACGGTGGCGCTCCGCTCCTCGGAGTGAAGGGCATCAGCATCATCTGTCACGGCAATTCTCCGCCGCGTGCAATCAAGAACGCGATCAATGTTGCGGTTCGAGCCGTGGAGACGCAGATGAACGATCAGATTGGCAAGAAGCTGGAGGCAGCAGCTCCCGCGATTAACGCGCTGGCGCAGTCAGCATGAAGCGACCAATCGCCGCTGTCGTTGGCACCGGACGTGGATTACCCGCCCACGTGATGACGAATCACGACTTCGCTTCCATCGGTATCGAGACGTCCCACGAGTGGATCATGGAAAGGAGCGGGATCTCCGAGCGCCGTATCGCGAAGAACGGAGAGACCACGTGCTCAATGGCTGCCGACGCGGGACGCAAGGCGATGGACGTTGCCGGTGTGCACCCCGGCGAAATCGACGTGATCGTCCTCAGCACGGCCACACCCGACCGGTTGCTCCCTTCGACCGCTGTAGACATCCAGGCTGAGCTCGGCGCGACACGCGCTGCCGCATTCGACATCGGCGCCGCCTGCGCTGGATGGCTGTATGCGATGAGTACCGCCGAAGGACTCATCATGTCCGGCACCGCCGAGACGGCTCTTGTGATCGGGTCGGAGAAGATGAGCGCGATCGTCGACTGGAAGGACAGAGCCACATGCGTCCTTTTTGGAGACGGTGCTGGCGCCGCGGTTCTCAGGCGCAGCAAGCACGGCAAAGGGATTCTGTCGGCCTACATGCGGAGCGACGGCAAGCTGGCAGACCTTCTCTATCGTCCCGACGGCGGAGCGACGACCCCCATGTCCGTCGAGGTGCTCGAAAAGCGCTCCCACCTCGTGAAGATGGCGGGACGTGAAGTCTTCAAGCACGCCGTACGTTCCATGTCCGATGCCGCTGACCGTGCACTCGACGGCGCGCGCCTCACGGGCTCTGATATCGATCTTCTCATTCCTCATCAGGCGAATGTCCGCATCATCGAGGCGACCGCGAAACACTCCGGTATTCCGATGGACAAGGTGTACGTGAACGTCGACCGCTACGGCAACACATCTTCGGCCTCGATTCCGATCGCGCTCGACGAAGCAATTCAGTCGGGCCGAGTCAAGGACGGCTCGACTGTGATGATGGTCGCATTCGGCGCCGGATTCACCTGGGCGTCGATGGTCATCCGCTTTTAAGCGGTGGACATCGTACTCCTTTTTCCCGGCCAGGGCTCGCAGAAGCCGGGAATGGGGAAGGACTTGGCGGACACATTTCCCGTAGCGCGCGGTGTTTTTGGTGAGGTTGATGCCGCCCTTGGCACGGACCTCACTCGCTTGTGCTTCGAGGGACCAGTCGAAGACCTCACCGCTACGCAAAATGCGCAGCCTGCCTTGTTCGCGCATGGCGCAGCGGTCTGGGCGCTTACGAAAGAGGCTCTACGCCCGCAAGTCCGCGCCGCGGCCGGCCATTCCCTTGGAGAGTTCACAGCTTATCACGCCGCGGATGCCATCAGCTTGCCCGGCGCCGCTCGTCTCGTGAGACGCCGCGGTGAGTTGATGTTCGAGACTGGAACTGCTCGACCAGGGACGATGGCGGCAATTCTCGGTACCACGACTATATCGATTGACGAGATCTGTTTCCGCGCGACGAAGGACGCAGGCAAGGTGGTCCCGGCGAACTACAACACCGATGAGCAGACCGTGATCTCTGGCGAGATTGCCGGCGTTGAACGTGCCATGGAGTTGGCCAAGGAAGCGGGCGCCAAGCGAGCCGTCAAGCTTCCCGTGAGCGGCGCATTCCACTCACCGCTCATGCAGCCGGCGGTCGTTGGATTGACCGATGTTATCGCGACCTCTGCGTTTACGGACCCTGTGTTCCCAGTGTTCTCGAACGTGACGGCGGAAGCTTCCACGACAGCTGTCGACGCAAAGGATCTCCTTCTTCGCCAGTTGACGTCTCCCGTCCGGTGGTCCACCGAGATCCGGAACATCGCCGCTCGTTATCCTAATGCGCTTTACGTCGAAATGGGGCCCGGCAGCGTTTTGACCGGCTTAATGGGTCGCCTCGTCAAGGGAGCGCGCACTTTTGCGTGCGGAACCGCGGCCGACGTCGAGAAACTTCACCAGATGGTGTCATGATTCAGATCGATCTGAACGGCAAGAACGCGCTCGTCACTGGCAGCACTCGCGGCATAGGCCGCGCGATCGCAGAGACCCTCGCGAAATCCGGCGCTCGCGTAGCGGTGGTGGGACGCGACCTGCAGAAAGCGAAGGAGGCGGCAGCCGAAGTCGGCGGTGGCGCTCAGGGATTCGCTTGCGATGTGACGGATACATCTGCGGTAGCCAAGCTCATTGCTGATGTCGAAGCAGCGTTCGGCTCAATCGACATTCTGGTTAACAACGCCGGTATTACTCGAGACAATCTCGTTATGCGGCTCAAGGACGAGGATTGGGACGCGGTCATCAACGCCAATCTGCGCGGCGCGTTCGCCGCAATCCGCGCGGTTTCGCGGGGGATGATGAAGCGGCGAAGCGGTCGGATCATCAACGTGTCGAGCATCGTCGGTATCATCGGCAACAAGGGCCAGGCGAATTACGCCGCCAGCAAGGCCGGTCTCATTGCGTTGACCAAGTCCGTCGCCAAGGAGCTGGGCTCGCGCAACATCCTCGTGAACGCCGTCGCCCCGGGTTTCATAGAGACCGAGATGACCGCTGCGATGACGCCGGAGGCCAGAGAAGCGCTCGGCAAACAGATTGCACTCGAAAGGCTGGGTACGCCGCAGGACGTGGCGGCAATGGTGGCTTTCCTCGCTTCGGACCTGGCTTCCTACATCACGGGGCAAGTACTTGTCGTGGATGGCGGCATGGTGATGTAACTTTTTATCAGATATTCAGTTAGGTATATTACACGACACCCCACAAACCCGAGGAAACCCATCAAATGGCCGACAATTCCAACAAGGTCAAAGACATCATCGAGAAGGAGCTCGGTGTCGAGCGCGAAAAGTTGACCAACGAAGCGAGCTTCATCGAGGATCTCGGCGCAGATAGCCTCGACATCGTCGAGCTCGTGATGGAGTTCGAGAAGGAGTTCAACATCGACATCCCTGATGAGGACGCCGAGAAGCTGCGCACTGTTGGTGACGCGCTCGGCTATCTGAACCAGAAGGTCGGAGCGTAATGAAGCGACGAGTCGTCGTCACTGGCATGGGGGCTATTACCCCGGTCGGTAACGATGTGGCGACGACCTGGCAGTCCCTGATCGAAGGGAAGTCGGGGACGGCGCCCATTACCAAGTTCGACGCAACGAAGTTTCCGGTCCGGTTCGCCGCCGAGGTGAAGGGATTCAACCCCCTCGACTACATGGATCGAAAGGAAGCGAAGCGAGCGGATCAGTACACCCAGTACGCGGTTGCTGGGGCGCGTCAGGCGATGACAAATGCTGGTCTTGTTGAACGCAACGGCATGGACCCCGATCGCATCGGAGTCATCATCGGCAGCGGCATCGGTGGACTGAAGAGCTTCGAAGAGCAGCACGACGTGTATCGGGAGCGTGGAGTTGGCAAGATTTCTCCTTTCTTTATCCCGATGTTCATCGCCGACATAGCCGCCGGAATCGTGTCGATGATGTTCAACGCCAAGGGTCCAAACTACGCCACTGTATCAGCTTGCGCCACTAGTGCTCATGCAATAGGTGATGCGTACAGGACCATCCAGTATGGCGACGCAGATGTCATGATCACAGGCGGCGCCGAGGCCACGGTCACCCCAATGGCCATCGGCGGCTTCGCCAACATGAAGGCTCTTTCGGAGCGCAACGACAGTCCGGAAACGGCCTCCCGTCCGTTTGACGCGACGCGAGATGGCTTCGTAATGGGGGAGGGCGCTGGTATTCTGATCCTCGAGGAGCTGGAGCACGCCCTCAATCGGGGCGCGACGATTTATGCCGAAATCGTGGGCTATGGCGCAACGGGCGACGCATACCACCTGACCGCTCCCGCGCCAGACGGCGAAGGTGCGCAGCGCGCCATGAAGCGAGCCCTGAAAGACGCGGGATTAGAGCCGAAGGATATCCAGTATATAAACGCTCACGGCACTTCGACCCCCGCCAATGATTTCAACGAGACGCGCGCGATCAAAGCGGTCTTCGGCGAGGATGCCAAGAAGGTCAACGTCAGCTCCACGAAGTCCGCGACCGGCCATATGCTGGGTGCCGCGGGAGCGGTGGAGGCTATCGTTAGCGCGATGGTAGTGGGAACGGGCATCATCCCGCCAACGATCAACTACCACAATCCCGAGCCTGAGCTCGACCTCAACTACACCCCCAACTCCTCCGTCAAGCGCGACGTCACGGCCGTGCTCAGCAACAGTTTTGGCTTCGGTGGGCACAACTCCACCCTGGCCATCAAGCGTTACGAGCGCTGAGTACATGACATCGGAGATCTCGCTTGACCTCGGCAAGATCGGGGACCGCGATCTTAGGACTGTTGGTGAGAAGGTGGCCTCGCGCACGCGCTTATCACATGCCGACGCGGAGCTTCTCTTTACCACGCCGGATCTTCTCGGCATCGGCATGCTGGCCGACTACGCCAATCGACGCAAGCACGGCGACGTCGTCACGTTCGCTGCCAACCAGCACATCAATCCCACCAACGTCTGCTATTTGCGTAAGACCTGCGTCTTTTGTTCCTTCGCGCGGTTGCCAAAGGAGGAGGGCGCCTATCACTACTCCCTCGATGAGGTGTACGCAGAGGCGGAGACAGCGGCGAGTGGGTTGACGAGAGAATTTCATATCGTCGGTGGGCTCGATATGAAGGCTGGCCTTCAGTACTACGCCGAGATGTTCCGTGGTCTCAAGTCTCGCTATCCTCACGTGCACATCAAGGCTCTGACGGCTGTTGAGATCGCCCACATCGCGCGGATCGACAAGATGTCCATCGAAGACGTGCTCATCGCGCTGCGCGAAGCCGGCCTCGATACTCTCCCCGGCGGAGGCGCCGAAGTCTTTGGCAAAGGCGTCCGCATGACGATCGCGGACAAAAAGCTCGCGGCCGAGGATTGGATCGACGTCCATCGGACTGCGCACCGGCTCGGTATCAGGTCGAACTGCACTATGCTCTACGGGCACGTCGAGACGATTCAGGATCGCGTGGAGCATCTGTCGATGCTTCGAGATCTCCAGGATGAGTATGGCGGCTTTCTCGCATACATTCCGCTCGCCTATCACCCCGACAACAACGAGCTCGGAATCGAGCTGGGCAGACAGGGAACCGCGACCACCGGTTTCGACGACCTCCGCAACCTCGCCACCGGCCGACTCTTCCTCGATAATTTCGACCACATCAAGACGCACTGGATCATGGTCACCCCGTTCCTCTCGCAGACGTCACTCGCCTTTGGCGTGAACGATCTCGAGGGCACCGTCGTGCGCGAGAAGATCTATCACGAGGCAGGCGCACACACGGCACAGGGCCTGAGTCTGGACGAGATTCTCGATCTCATCAGATCGGCGGGGAAGATTCCCGCGGAGCGGGATTCCTTCTACAAGATCCTGCGCGTGTTCGATCGCGCGCCAAGCGCAGTGGCGGCCTGATGAAGATCGGACGCATCCCGTACATCAACTGCTACCCGGTCTACGGAGCAATCGATCGCGGTGTCGTCAGGCTCGAGGCGGAGCTGGTGAACGGGGTGCCGACCGATCTCAATCGCAAAATGGCCGCTGGCGCGCTCGACATCAGCGTCGTGTCCGCTGTGGAATACGCGCGGGACGCCGACCGCTATTTGCTGCTGCCCGATCTGGCGATCTCCTGTGATGGACCAGTGCGAAGCGTGATGCTGTTCTCCAAACGCCCCGCGGGCGAGCTGACATCAAGGAACGTCACCGTGAGCAGAAGCTCAATGACGAGCGTCGCGCTACTCGAATTGCTGTTCGAGAGTGTTTGGCATTCCAACCCGCGATTCGTCCCGGGAGACGCTGAAGTCAGCGACGTCGTGGTTGAGAGCGTGACTGCCGCTGACGCCCGTCTCGTCATCGGCGACGCCGCGCTGGTGCTCGGATCCAGCCACCGCGAGCGCTATCCCTACGTCTACGACCTGGGTCAGATGTGGAAGCAGTGGACCGGCCAACCTTTTGTGTTCGCGGTATGGGTCGCGCAGCGCTCAACGGACGTGAAGGATGCTCTCGTCGCACACGCCGGACTGATCGCGTCACGTAACTGGGGACTCGACCACCTGCCAGAGCTCGCTGACCAGGCGCACGACGCCACTGGTGTAGAGCGAAAGGTCTGCGCTGAGTATCTCTCGGGACTCGACTACGGACTCTCGTACCCGCACCTCGCCGGTCTTACCGAGTTCTATCGCCGTCTGGTCGAGCGCGGGCGCATTCCGAACGGCACGCTCACTTTCCTTCCCGCGGCATGAGCGAGTCCACCGATCTCCTCGACTTCTACACCAACGCGCCGCTCCTCGAGCTGGGCGCGGCGGCTGATCGCGTGCGCCAGGAAAAGCACCCCGGCAATACAGTCACCTACATCATCGATCGCAATATCAACTACACGAATGTCTGTGTAGCTGACTGCGGCTTTTGCGCGTTCGGGCGTCGGCCTAAACACGGCGAGGGCTACACCCTATCCTTCGAGCAGATCGGCGCCAAGATCGACGAGCTCAAAGCGCTGGGCGGCGTGCAGATCCTGATTCAGGGCGGCCACAACCCGTACATCCCGTTCGAGTGGTACCTCGACTTGATGAAGTACATCAAGCGCCACCATCCAATTCACATCCACGGATTCAGTCCGAGTGAGATCGATTTCTTCGCCAAGCTGTTCCGAATGGATGCAATCGAAGTGATTCGCGAGCTGAGGAAAGCGGGACTCGACTCAATCCCTGGTGGCGGCGGTGAGATTCTCGTTCAGCGGGTTCGCGACATTGTCGCACCCAAGAAAGCGGGCGCCGACCGCTGGCTCGAGATCATGGAGCTTGCGCACAACGAAGGGATGAAGACCTCGGTGACCATGATGTACGGCCTCGGAGAGACCTTGGCTGAGCGCCTGGAGCATCTTCAGCGAGTGAAGGAGGTACAGGCGAGAACTGGTGGGTTTACCGCGTTCATTTGCTGGCCGCTGCAACCGGAGAATACGCCGACGATGTCGCACCAGCCCAAGACCGGCGCGACCGAGTACCTCCGCACTGTCGCGTTCGCCCGCGTCGTCCTCGACAACGTGTCCAATCTTCAATCCAGCTGGGTGACGATGGGAATGAAGATCGGCCAGATTGCGCTTCGGTTCGGGTGCAACGACTTCGGCTCGCTGATGATGGAGGAAAACGTCGTTTCAGCGGCGAACACTACGAACCGCACATCAACCGATGAGATGGAGCGCCTGATCCGCGATGCGGGCTTCACTCCAGCCCGCCGGAAACAGGATTACACTCTGCTCGATCCCGTGCAACCGGGCCGATCGCCGGCCCTCGGCACGCGCATCGGAACACTCTCGGGAACAGGCGCTTCGATCGGAGCCGATGCCGCGTAAGGCTCGCGGAACGTCTCCGCCTCCCAATACCGACGCGCAGCTGCGCGTCGGTATTGGCTACGACTCCCACCCGTTCGCCCTCGGCCGCCCACTAACACTCGGCGGCATTTTAATACCATCGGAAATCGGCCTGGATGGTTATTCTGATGCCGACGCCATTTGTCACGCGATCACCGATGCCATCCTCGGAGCGGCCGCGCTTGGCGATATCGGCGAGATGTTTCCAGACAGCGATCCGTCGAACAAGGGGCGGGATTCGATCGGGATGCTCGAGGCCGCCGTCAAGAGATTGGCTGGGGCGGGCTACAGCGTAGGGCAGGTAGATGTCACCGTCATCGCGGAGACGCCACGCCTTTCGCCCTATCGCGCGAAAATCCGTGCTCGCCTTGCAACTGCGTTGGGTATCGATACAGCGAGTGTGAGCGTCAAAGGTAAGACCAACGAAGGCATGGGGTGGATCGGGCGCAAGGAAGGCCTCGCTTGTATTGCGATCGCAACTGTGAAAGGGAATCAATAGCAAATGCTTGAGACCGTGATGGGATGGCTGGGCGCTTTGCCGCTGAGCACGCTTTATGTCGCGATCGCTGGCCTCTCTACATTCGAGAATTTCTTTCCTCCGTTTCCGTCCGACGCGGTCATCGCATTTGGAAGCTTTCTGGCCGCCAGAGCTCATGGATCGGCGTTCGTCGTCCTCTTCGCCGGTTGGTTTGGAAACGTCGCGGGCGCCACGGCCACGTACATACTTGGACGCCGTTACGGAGGAAAGGCGTTCCTGCGAAAGATCGAAAAATATACTGGCCCCGATGCAGAGGACCGCATCCGCAAACTCTACAAGAAGTATGGTTTCGCGGGGCTCTTTGTCAGCCGCTTCCTTCCCGGTGTGCGGGCGATAGTCCCGCCGTTCGCGGGCGCTATGAAGCTGCCCGCATTTGGCGTCATCCTTTCGATTGCGAGCGCGTCCGCCGTGTGGTTTGGTATTATCACATTCCTCGCTTTCCGCGCCGGCGACAATTGGGAGCTTCTCCAGCGGTATCTGGTCCGGTCGGGCAAAGTTGCCGGGGCCATCGCGGTCGCTATCGTCGTACTCGCGGTCGCCGTATGGCTTTGGAAGCGCCGCCACCGCAAAGATGAGTAAGAGTTCGCTCGACGATGCCGTAGCCCGAGCGTTCTACGTCGAGCGATTCGACGACTTTCTCGCCCTCGAGCAAGGAGCATCTGTCCAGACGAGTAAAGCCTACAAGCTGGACATCGCGAGATTCGTTACCTACGCGAGGGTGAAGGGAGCATCATCACCGACCGAAGTCGGAGCCCGGGCGCTCAGAGAATACGTATACCATCTGAAGGATCTCGGGCTGGCTCCTGCTTCGATTCGTCGGAACGTCTCCGCGGTTCGTTCCTACTTCAAGTTCCTGTTAGGAGAGGGGCACGTCGTTCGTGATCCGAGCGAGCGGCTCGAGACTCCAAAGCGGTGGCGAACCCTCCCAGCGGTGCTTGGCGTCGAAGAGGTCGAGAAGCTCCTCGCTGCGCCATCACTCGACGAACCCCTCGCGTTTCGGGATCGCGCAATGCTCGAGCTCGCCTACGGTGCGGGCCTTCGAGTGTCCGAATGGATTTCCCTGAGTGTACGTGATGTAATGCTGAAGGATCATCTCGTGCGGGTGTTCGGCAAAGGCGCCAAGGAGCGTCTCGTGCCGATCGGCCGGAGTGCGATCGGCGCGATCGCGATCTATTTGCGCGAGCTGCGACCTTCGCTGGAAAAGGGAGAAGGGAAGGGCGCGCTTTTCCTCAACTCGAGAGGCCACCCACTCTCGCGAATGGGCGCGTGGAAGATTCTGCGCAAATACGTCGAACAGGCCGGTATCACCAAGCCTGTTTCACCACACACGTTGCGTCACTCGTTCGCCACGCATCTGCTCGAGGGCGGCGCCGATCTCAGAGCGGTTCAGGAGATGCTCGGTCACGTGGATATCTCCACCACCCAGATCTACACGCACATCGATCGCGAATACCTGCGAAGCGTCCACAAGCAGTTCCACCCGCGCGCTTGAAGGCGAGGCGCTAGAATTAGCGATGCTTCTCGTTCTGGACAATTACGACTCATTCACCTATAACCTCGTCCAGTACCTGGGTGAGCTGGGTGAGAATCCGGTGGTCAGACGCAACGACGAGATCACCGTCGACGATATCGGAACGATGGGCGTTAGGAGAATGGTCATATCTCCAGGGCCCTGCACGCCGTCCGACGCGGGGATCACTGTCTCCGCAATCCGTCGCTGGGGGAACACTATTCCAATGCTCGGAGTCTGCCTCGGACATCAGGCTATTGGTGAGGCGTATGGCGGCAAGGTCGTCCGTGCGCGGACGCTCATGCACGGCAAGACTTCGCGGATCACGCACGATGGAAAGGGATTGTTCGAGAACGTTCCGAATCCCTTGGAAGTGATGCGTTATCACTCCCTGGTGGTCGAAACTGACTCCCTTCCCGGAGAGCTCGAGATCGTCGCCCGGGCGACGGACGACCCCGCCGAGATCCACGCAATCAGGCATCGCCAGCATCCGGTATGGGGTGTGCAATTCCACCCCGAGTCCATTCTCACTCAGCACGGGAAGGACATTCTTCGAAACTTTCTATCCCTCTCACGATGAAAACACACCTCGTCGCTGCAGTCGCGTTGGTCGCACTCGCGTGTCCTTTGCGCGCGCAGGACACTACCTCTGTTGAGCCGGACACCACATACGTCGAGTATCGCGAGTCGCCCATCAGGTTACCGATGGGAATTGGGCTACGCGTTCCGTCGTACGACCGAGTGAATGGGTTGACTTTGCCCTGGGGGCCGGAGATGGTGCTCGGAGACGACAAGGTCCAGTTGGATGCCCTCGTTAGCTATCGCTCCAATCTCGGCAAGTGGGATCCCTCGCTCGAAGGATCGATTCGCCTGGGCACCGCCGACGAGGTAAAGCTGTATGCTGGCCGAGGCACGTTCACCAACGATGGTTGGATCCGGTCGGACCTCCTCAACTCGGCTGCCGTTTTATTCGTTGGGAGCGATGCGCGCAATTATTACCGTGCTGATCGGGCCTCGTTACGGCTAATCCATACGCTGGGGACTTCGGCCGTGACACTTACCCCGTTCATCGGTGGGAACATCGAGCGCGACTGGTCGACAGGCTCAATCGCGCCGCAAAAGGCGCCTTGGAGCTTCTTCGGCCGGAAGGGAAATCTCCGGATGCTCCGCCCCAATCCGCCGGTGCTGAAGCGCCGCATCAATTCCATCCTCGGGGGGTCTGGAATCCAGATTTCTCGAGCTGGGTTGGAGGGAAAGCTGGACGTCTCTGTTGAGCACGCCTTCAAGGGCAATCAAACGCCAGTCGAATCTGCCTTCACGCAGACGACCATCGACAGCCGGGTGAAATTCCCCACGTTCGGCAGTCAGACTTTCGAATTCAAAGGTCATGCACTTCTCGCCGGCGGTGACATTCTGCCGCCGCAGCGGTTTGGGTACCTGGGCGGCTCTGGAACGCTCGCCACTGTGAACCTCCTTGCGCTCGGCGGGGACAATCTCCTTTACCTCATGGGCGACTATGTAATCCCCATTGACCGAGTAGTGCTTCCGTTTGTCGGCTCTCCGTTTGTCGCGCTGACCTACGCCGCGGGCAACGCCGGCCTCGGAAGCATCCCAACCCTGATACAGAACGTTGGCATTGGCGCTGGGGTCAGCTTGTTCCGTGTGGACTACAGCATTGATCCAGCGAGCAATCGCTCGCCGTTGTCCCGCCGTTCGGCCGTCACGTTCGGAGTTTCGCTCTCGCTCTGAGCGAAACTCCAGGTTTGCTCCACATCTACCCCCTTGGTATATTACTGAGCGTGACTTTTGCATCGTGTCGCGCGAAAACAGGTGGGTAAATGGGGACGCTAGTGGTCATTCCGGCGCGCCTCGGCGCTATGCGCCTCCCCAGAAAGCCACTTCGTCTCCTCTCCGGACTCCCCCTCATTGTCCGGGTCTGGCAAAGAATCTCTCAGATGAACGTCGCTGACGCCGTTGTTGTGGCAACAGATGACGAATCAGTTGCGTCGGCGGTTCGCGCCGTCGGGGCGGAATGCGTTATGACGAGCGAAAAGCACACCTCTGGAACTGAGCGGGTCGCGGAAGTCTCAGCGCAGCCGAGATTTCGCGGCTACAACACGATCGTGAACGTTCAGGGTGACGAGCCATTCATTGGCCGCGGAGCGGTGAAGGGAGCGGCGGAACTGGTGTCAACGGGAAAGTTTCCGCTCGGAACCGCCGCTTCCAGGGCGAGCACGGAGATCCTGGATACGCCAAGTCTCGTCAAGGTTGTGATCGCGGACGATGGCAGGGCGATGTATTTCTCGCGCGCGCCGATTCCCTATCTCCGCGACCGCGCCGACGCTGGGAAGCTTGCTGAGCGTACATTGCAGCACATCGGAGTATACGCGTATTCACGTGAAGCCCTCACTGAGTGGGTTTCGCTTCCTCCTCATCCGCTGGAGGAAATCGAGCGTCTCGAGCAGCTCCGGCCGTTGGCTGCGGGCTTGCCTATTGGAGTTGCGGTGACGAGCGAGGCGCCGGCGAGCGGAATCGATACCGAAGAAGACCTCGAGCGCGCGAATGCGCGCTGGGACGCCTTTATGACGGGAGCAGTGACCAATGCAGGGTAGTTCCAGCCAACAGACGCGCTACATCTTTGTCACGGGCGGCGTTGTGTCCTCGCTCGGGAAGGGAATCGCGGCGGCTTCACTCGGGCGACTTCTCGTCGAGCGCGGATTGCGCGTGACGATCATGAAATTTGACCCCTACTTGAACGTCGACCCGGGGACAATGTCGCCGTTCCAGCACGGCGAAGTATTCGTGACGGACGATGGCGCCGAGACGGATCTGGACCTCGGCCACTACGAGAGGTTCATAGACCGGTCGCTTGCTCAGGCAAACAACATTACCACCGGCCGCATTTACCTCAGCGTGATCACCAAGGAGCGTCGCGGGGAATACCTCGGCTCGACGGTGCAGGTGATTCCTCACGTCACTGACGAGATAAAAGGTGCCATGAAGCGCCTCGCTCCGGAGAGCGATGTAGTGATCGTTGAGATCGGCGGCACGGTCGGCGACATTGAATCGCTCCCGTTCCTCGAGGCCATTCGACAATTCCGGCACGAGATCGGTCGGGAGAACGCGATCTTCATTCATCTCACCCTTGTTCCGTTCATCGCCGCCGCAGGCGAGGTGAAGACAAAGCCGACTCAACACTCGGTCCGCGAGCTGATGGAAATCGGAATCCAGCCCGACATCCTGATCTGTCGGACGGAGCGCGCGTTGTCGGAGGAAGTGAAGCGGAAGATCGCTCTCTTCTGCAACGTGGAATTCGGCGCGGTGATCGAAAGCAAGGATGCACCGACCATTTATCAGATTCCGTTACTCTTTCACGAACAGGGATTGGATGAGCGCGTGATGCACAAGCTCGGGCTGCTCGGAAAGCGGGCTCCCGATCTCTCGACGTGGCGCACCATGGTCGAGCGTGTTCTCCAGCCGCATGGGCGAGTGAAAATCGCGGTCATCGGCAAGTACACGGGTCTCGTCGACAGCTACAAGAGCGTTCAGGAAGCATTGATCCATGGCGGAATTGCGAATGACGTCGGAGTCGAGGTTTCCTGGCTTGCCAGCGACTTGTTCACCAACCGCGAGAAGACTCGCGAGCTGCTCGCCGAGTTCAATGGCATTCTCGTCCCGGGCGGGTTCGGCGTTCGGGGGATCGATGGTATGCTCGAAGCCATCCGGTACGCCCGCGAGTCAGGCTTGCCATTCTTCGGAATCTGCCTGGGTATGCAGACGGCAATCATCGAATTCGCCCGCAACGTGATTGGTTTGTCCGACAGCCACTCGAGCGAGTTTGCCCCCGAGTGCGACGATGCTGTCATCTCCCTGATGGAGGATCAGCAGCACGTCACGGACATGGGCGGCACGATGCGCCTCGGCGCTTACCCTTGCAGGCTCGGAGTCGGAACGCAAGCCGCCGCGATCTACGGCGCGCCGCTGGTGAGCGAGCGTCACCGGCATCGGTATGAAGTCAACAACAAATACCGCGACCAATTCATCGAGCACGGACTGAATCTGAGCGGACTTTCTCCGGACGGATCGCTGGTTGAGATGGTGGAGCTCCAGACGCATCCATGGTACATCGGATGTCAGTTTCATCCTGAGCTGCAGTCGCGACCGACGCGTCCGCATCCACTGTTTGCGAGTTTCATCGGCGCGGCGGTCCAGGCGCAACTGCCAACCAAAACGAGCCGCAAGCGGGCGCCCATTAAAGCGGCGGAATAGGATGTCGGAACTCTTTCCGGCCGACAAGCTCTTCCTGATCGCCGGTCCCTGCGTCCTGGAGAGCGACGAGCTCAATCTTCGGGTAGGTGAGGCTCTGGCGAAACTGGCCGAGAAGATTCCGGGCGGAGTCATCTACAAGGCGAGCTTCGACAAGGCTAATCGCTCCAATCGCGGAGCGGCTCGGGGACCCGGGCTCGATGCAGGACTCGCTGCACTCGAGCGCGTGCGAAAGGCGACTGGTCTTCCCGTTCTCACCGATGTCCACGCCCCGGATCAATGCGCCCCCGCGGCCAGCGTTGTGGATGTGCTGCAGATCCCGGCCTTCCTGTGCAGGCAGACGGATCTTCTGGAAGCCGCCGGGGCAACTGGAAGACCCGTCAATGTGAAAAAAGGGCAGTGGCTCCAGCCGGAAGGAATGCGAGGTGCTGTCCAGAAGATTCGCGGCGCGTCCAACGCAAATGGTCGCTCCCGAGACATCGCGGTGACCGAGCGCGGAACCTTCTTCGGATACGGCGACCTCGTGGTGGACATGCGCTCGTTCACGCGGCTTCGTGAGGCGTGCGAGGCACCAGTGATCTTTGACGCGACGCACAGCGTACAAAAGCCTGGGCAGGGACCGGAAGGAGCGAGCGGCGGCGCGCGCCAGTTTGTTCCGTTGCTGGCACTGTCTGCTATTGCTGCAGGCGCTCAAGGCCTCTTTCTCGAGACGCATCCGGATCCCGACTGCGCTCCCAGTGATGGGCCAAACATGCTGCCGCTATCCGAGATGGCGCCGCTCATGAGTCGCGCTGTTGACATCTGGGCACGCATCAACCGATGACCCGCAAGGACATCGTCGAGCGCGGACGACGCGTTCTCCGCATGGAGACCGAGGCGCTCGGCGAGGCGGAGCGCCGCATCGGGGACGCCTTTGCGCGCGCGGTCGAGAGCATTGCCCGCTCCGGAGGGCGAGTCATAGTGTCCGGCGTCGGCAAGTCGGGTCTCGTCGGCCGGAAGATCGCGGCAACGCTCACGTCAACGGGGACACCAGCGACGTTCCTGCACCCTGCTGACAGTGTGCACGGTGATCTTGGGATCGTTGGGAAGGAGGATGTCGCGATCCTCATCTCCAAAAGCGGGGAGTCGCACGAGCTGCTCGGCCTGCTCGACCATTTGAAGCGCCTCGGTGTATGTACGATTGCGCTGACGGGCAACGCGGAATCGGCGCTCGCGCGACACAGTGATGTCGCTCTCGACGGCTGGGTGAAGGAAGAGGCTTGTCCGCACGATCTCGCTCCTACGACGAGCACGACGGTCGCTCTCGCGCTCGGTGACGCCTTGGCGATCGCGCTGCTCGAGGAAAAGGGCTTTGATGCCGATGACTTTGCGAGAATCCACCCCGGTGGAGCGATTGGACGGCGGCTTCTTACCAGGGTCTCCGACGTGATGACAACCGACAATCTTCCGCTCCTCCCGGAGTCGGCCACGATGCGCGAAGCGGTCGTTCAGCTCGCTGAGCGGCGGGGAATCGCCATTGTCACGGGCAAGAACGGGTCTGTGGCCGGTGTGATCACGACGGGAGATCTCTCACGTCTCATGGAGCACGAAGAGAATGTCTTTCCGATCTCCGTCACTAGAGTGATGAACAGAAATCCGAAGGTCGCTCAGGCCGATGAGCTCGGAAGCGCTGTTGTTTACCGCATGGAGACGCATGGCATCATCGCCATGCCAGTGCTCGACGGAGAAGATCAGATCGTCGGTGTGATTCACCTGCACGATCTCATGCGCGCCGGAGTGGTCTAGTGCGAGCCGTTTTGATCGTAGGCATTCTTGCCATCGCCAGCGCGGGCGCCTGCAGCTCCAAGAAGCAGCCTCCTGTCGCATCCCATTCACCGTTAGCCGATTCGGCCGACCAGGTGATGTACGGTGCCAGATTCAATCTTACCGACAAGGGTCTTCAGCGCGCCCAGCTTCAAGCCGACACCGCCTACTTCTTCGAAGACAACACCCGGATCGAACTCGAGCCCGTGCATACCGTTTTCTTTACCGCGACCGGCGCCAAGGACGCAGTATTGACCGCGCAGCGTGGCACGTACAACAGCCGAACTACCGGTATGGTTGCACGAAAGAATGTGGTCGTTGTGTCGGAAGATGGCCGGCGCCTCACGACTCCCGAGCTCAGGTACAATCAGCAGGCGAACGAGATCTCGAGCGACAGCCCCTTTGTCATGACCGAGCCGAACCGCCGGCTCGAGGGGATCGGCTTCCGCTCCGACCCGAACATGAAGAACATCCAGATCCTGAAGGGAGCAAGCGGCATGGCCCGGGGAATTGCGACACCCCCGCCTGCGACGCCGCCGACTGCCAGCTCTTCGCCGAAACGCTGAGCATCGTGAAATCCCTCGTTGGTGTGCTTTGCACATTGTTTTTCGTCTCCGGGGTCGGCGCCCAGGTCGTTCCGCGACGCTGCGATCTTGAATTTCCCAATCGAGCCGGAACCCGCGCCTGGTTCCGGGAAGACGCCACTGGCAACCGCAACAGCTTTTGGGGTGGCGGGATTGTCGCTCACTGCATCGGTCAGGGAAACACGCTGACCGCCGACAGTGCCGAATACTATGGAGCACAGGGCCTGCTCCACTTGATCGGCAACGTGCACTACACGGAGCCGCGACTGACCGTCGATTCCCGCACTATGACCTACTATCAGACGGATGACCACCTTCACGCGGAAGGCGATGTCGTCGCGGTGATGTCCAACGGCAGCACGTTGCGGGGACCCAGCGCCGACTACTATAGGAGTACGCCTCAGCGACCTATGGAGCGTATGTTCGCGCCGGGACGACCTCGTGTTACGCTTGTTCAAAAGGACACCACTGGTCGCGGCAAACCAGCTGATACCGCGCGCGTCGTCGCCAATCAGATAACCATGGAGGGCGATAGCCTCGTCTATGCGTCAGGACGAGTCGAAATCACGCGGCCGGACCTCGTGGCAACCGGGGACTCGGCTTTCATGGACAGCGGCCGCGAGTTCGCCCGTCTGATGCGCGACCCGATGGCGAAGGGCCTGGGAAGTCGCACGTTCACCCTGACCGGAGGCGTAATCGACATCTACTCCAGAAACCGCCAGGTGGAGCGCGTCGTTGCTACTCCAAGCGGTCACGCTCTGAGTCAGGATCTGGAGCTGGTCGCCGACACCGTTGACCTTCGCGTACAGAACAATCAGCTGCAACGCGTGATTGCGTGGGGCAAGGGACGCGCTCGCGCAGTGTCTCCCGAGCGCGAGATCGTCGCGGATTCGATAGACGCAATAATGCCTGGCCAACGCCTCCGCGAGGTCCGGGCATTGCGTAACGCCTACGCCGAAAGCAATCCGGACTCAGGCGTCGTGTCGAGTCAGAGAGATTGGATGAGGGGCGATACCATCGTCGCGCGCTTCGACACGCTGGTTGGAACCGACACTACGACTCGATCGCGGATCCGCGAGATTGTCGCCGAAGGCAACGCCAGGTCCTTCTATCAGATGAAGAATTCGAAGGGCCCGGAGACTCAACCGACTATCAACTACGTTAGAGGCAGAATCATCGACATTCTTTTCGAGGACCGGAAAGTCAGCACGGTAACGGTGACCGACAAGGCGACCGGCGTGCTTATCGAGCCTGCTGCGGCGTCGGCAGACAAGGCGCGCACGCCGCCAGTTCAAGCCAAGCCGCTTCTGCCAGCTAGGCCTCCCGCAATTCGACGATGAGCGACGGCAGCCAGCTTCCCGAGAGCGTACGCGCCCTACTCGGCGGTGCTTCGCAGAACGACCGCCTCGATGGATTCGCGCTTCATGCGATAGTGCGGGCGGCGGACGATGACGGCGTCGCACGGATTGCGGATATCGCGACCAACTATCGCAATGACTACCTCCGCGTCCTCAGAGCCAAAGGCCTCGACGCCGAGCGCGAAGCCGGGAGATTGGGCCAGGACGAGGTTCGCGCCTATCTCGCTACTTCCAGTCTTCCTCGCCTGGCCGAGAGCGGCATCATCCTGCCGCTCGACGGCGACGTCGAGCGTGATTCGGCAACAGTTCGTATCGCTCCAGCTCTCTGGAAGGACATCGCGCCGCATCGTAGCGAATTCGCGGAGGCGATGCGCGAGACCGGCGAGCATTCGCGGCTTGCCCTGTCCACGCCTCCGCGGCCGGCGCTTGTGGGTGGCAGCGTGCTTGAGGCAGAGGGACTGACGAAGATCTACCGCGGTCGAAAAGTCGTAAACGACGTCGCGCTACGGCTCCAGCAGGGCGAGATCGTTGGGCTGCTGGGACCAAACGGCGCCGGCAAGACAACGACGTTCTACATGATCGTCGGGCTCATTCAGCCGTTGTCGGGCAGAATTCTTCTCGACGGAGAAGACATCACCAAGCTCCCGATGTACGAGCGAGCGCGTCGCGGGATCGGCTACCTTTCTCAGGAGCCTTCCATCTTCCGAAAGCTTTCCGTCGAGGACAACATTCTTGCGATTCTCGAGACGCTTCCGCTTACGTCGGCGGAGCGTTCCGAGCGCCTCGAAAAGCTGCTGGACGAGCTCAGCATCAAGCGGCTGCGAAAGAGCAAGGCGTATGCGCTCTCGGGTGGTGAGCGTCGTCGTCTCGAGATTACCCGGGCCCTCGTCACCGATCCCAAGTTCATGATGCTCGACGAACCCTTCGCTGGGGTCGATCCGATCGCAGTTCACGACATACAAACCATTGTCGCTGGACTCCGTCACAGGGGCATCGGCGTCCTTATCAGCGATCACAACGTCGAGCAGACACTCGACATAGTCGACCGTGCTTACATTATGTTCGATGGACAGGTAAAGGTCTCCGGAACAGTCCGGGACCTCGTTTTCGACGACACAGTGGCTGACATCTATCTTGGTCCAACACTTACCGCCCGGCTGCGCGAGAGATTCTCTCGCAACAGAGAAGAGGTACCTGCCTCTTGAAGCCCGGGCTTAATCAATCGACCCAGCTCCGTCAGGAGCTGAAGATCAATCCGCGCCTTTACCAGGCGATGGATCTACTGTACATGCCATTGCTCGACCTCCAGCAGCATCTCAAGCAGGAGCTCCTGAACAATCCATTCCTCGACCTCGTCGAAGCCGAGGAGGATGAGGAGGAGGAGCAGGAAGGCGAAGCGACGGAGACGGCGCAGACAGAAGCCGAGGACGAGCGGTCGGGAGAGATCGATTGGGAGGAGATCCTGCTCGATGGCTTCGATACGGCGGGAGGGCGCCGGGAAGAGCATGAGGAGCGGGAGTACTTCGAGCCGGTCACCGTCGCCACACGCGACTTAAGCGATCACTTGCGCGATCAGGTTAGCCTGCTCGAGCTCACGCCGCGGCAGACCCTGCTCGCTGATGAGTTCATAGGCAACGTTAACGACGACGGCTATCTCGCGTGCGGTGTTGAGGATATCGTCCGAGCGCTCAATGAGGTGGTGACGAAGGCGGCTGAGGAGGCTGGGCGCGAAACCGAAGATCTTCCGCTGTATACGATCGAGGAAGGGCAGAAGATGCTCGCGACGGTCCAAACCCTCGATCCTCCTGGCGTCGGCGCGCAGGATCTCCGTGAGTGCCTCCTGTTGCAGCTGAAGGAGGCCGGCCTCGAGCAATCGGTTCCGTACCGGTTGGTTCGCGACTGCTTCGAGGAATTGATCAACCATCGGTGGAGCGAGATCTCCAAGCGCTTCGGGATCAGCGCCACAGACGTGCAGAAGGCGGCTGACGAGATCGCCAAGCTCGATCCCAAGCCCGGACTACAGTACGGGTCGCGGGACGACAACTACATAATCCCCGACCTGATCGTCGAGAAGATCGACGACAGGTATCACGTATTTCTCAACGATGCGAATCTCCCTCGCCTGAAGCTGAGCAGAGCCTATCAGGAGATCGCGCGTGACAAGAAAAAGTTCGATGGCGAGAACAAGGAGTTCATCTCCAACAAGCTCAACTCCGCCAACTGGATGATTCAGGCGATTGAGCAGCGGCGGCAGACAATGCTCAAGGTGATGAACTACATCGTCGAGCGGCAGCGTGAGTTCTTCGAGAAGGGAATCCAGCATCTGAAGCCGCTCACTCTCCGCGAAGTCGCTGAAGTGATCAACATGCACGAGTCAACCGTAAGTCGCGTCACCAATGAGAAGTTCGTCCAGACGCCTCGCGGGGTTCTTCCCCTCAAGTTCTTCTTCTCATCCGGTCTTGCCACCTCCGACGGCGAAGACGTCTCCGCCCGTGGCATCAAAGCGCAGCTTCAGAAGCTCGTGCAGGAGGAAGATCCCAAGCACCCTCTGACCGACCAGGCGATCGTCAACATTCTGCGCGAGAGCGGTGTCCAGATCGCGCGGAGGACTGTAGCGAAATACCGTGATCAGCTTGGCGTGCTCTCGGCGCGAATGCGGAAGCGCGTATGACGACGGTGCCCCAGGCAGACGCGGGGCAACGGTTCAAGGGTACTAGTCTGGCCCCAGCGAGCGGCCGGGCGGAAGTGAGCATTCTCGTGCCAGCCAAGGACGAAGCAGAGAATCTTCCGCTGTTCATGGAGCAGGCTAGTGCAGCCTTTGCCTCCGCGCCGCACCGCTACGAAGTAATCGTCATTGACGATGGCTCGGTTGATGACACCTGGAGCGTCCTGCAGCGACTCGCGGCACAATATCCGTTTCTTCGGCCCGTCCGCCACGGGGTCAGGCGTGGAATCGCCGACGCGCTCCGCACCGGCTACCTGCACTCGCGTGGCAGCATACTCGTTTTTTATCCCGCTGACCTGCAATACAAGCCCGAAGACATACCGCGCCTCGTCGCGCCCATCGTTGCCGGTGAGTCGGACATTGTCGCTGGCTACAAGGAAGGAAAGTACGAGAAGGCTTTTGTCTCGGGGATCTACAACGGGCTCAGCCGCACACTCTTCAAGGTCACGGTGCGCGATCTCAATTCGGTGAAGGCGTACCGGCGTGAGGTGATGGATGCGCTTCCCAATCGCCCCGACTGGCATCGGTACATGGTGGTGATGGCGGCCGCCGAGGGGTTCTCCGTGTCCGAGGTTCCAGTGCCGCTGTACGCGCGAAATGCTGGTCAGTCCAAGTTTGGAATTGCGCGGATTCCGGTTGGTGTGCTCGACATGTTGGCCGTGTGGTTCGAGCTCCGCTTTGCCCGAAAGCCGCTACTTCTTTTCGGTATGATGGGGGCGGCGTTGTTCGTCGTCGGAGTCGTGGTCGGGATCGTCGCCATAGTTTGGCGGATAGTCGGTGGAGTCGGATTTCGGCCCCTGATCAATCTCGTTGAGACTTGTCTGACCGTCGGAAGTGTGTTCTTTGCCACGGGATTGATCGGTGAGCTGATCGCAGCTCAGCGCGCCGAGCTGAGTCAGTTACGGGCTCGGCTCGAAGATTTCTCGCGGGAGCGCGACACGCCAACGAATCCCTGATCAAATGAACGTCCTGTTTCTCACGCACTCGTTCCCACGATCGGAAGGAGATGCCGCCGGCTCGTTCATCCTGCGACTCGCTGTTGCTCTTCGCGGCGAGGATGTCAAAGTTCACGTCGTGGCACCGGCGGCAGCGGGTCGTCCCGCGTCGGAAGAAATCGAGGGCGTCAGGGTCGATCGCTTCAGATACGCGCCGCGCCGCTACGAGAAGCTCGCGTATACCGGGAACATGGCTAGCGACGTCGCTTCGTCCTGGACCGCGAAGTTCGCGCTGGTCGGATTCCTCGGTTCCGATTTCGTGCACGCGGTCAGAGCGAGGCGCAGCTTTGAGCCAGCGGTCGTGCACGCGCACTGGTGGTTCCCTAACGGAGTAGTGGGAACCTGGGTCGGCGGACTCGCGCGCATTCCCCTGGTTACGACTCTTCACGGCACTGACGTGCGATTGGCTCGCACCGTCGGAGTCGCCAAGCCGTTGTTCGGACACGTACTCAAACACTCCGCCGCAGTCACGACAGTCTCGCGTTGGCTAAGGGAGGAAACCGAAGCACTCGTGCCGGGCGTTCACCCAGAAGTGGCGCCGATGCCGGTTGCAACCGATCTCTTCGGGCCGGGCGGGTCACGCGACGGCCAGCGACTTCTATTTGTGGGGAGGCTCTCGACCCAGAAGGGACTTGATCACCTCCTCCACGCCCTGGCTTCGATGAGGACACAAGCGTCGCTCGATGTTGTAGGCGATGGCCCAAATCGCTCCGCCCTCGAGCAACTCTCGCAGCAACTGGGGATCGCGCCGCGTATCCGTTGGCATGGACAGCTCTCTCAATCCGAGCTGCCGCCGATGTACCAGAGGGCCGCTGCCGTTGTCGTTCCCTCCGTCGACGAAGGGCTTGGACTCGTCGCGGTTGAGGCGCTTCTTTGCGAGACTCCCGTAGTCGCATTCGATTCGGGCGGTTTGCGCGACGTGATTCAGCACGACAAGACCGGTCTGTTGGTCAAGCCGGGTGACCGCGCTGCGCTTGCAAAGGCACTTGACGATCTCCTTGCTCGCGATGGGCGCGGCAGCGATCTCGGCAGGGCAGGGCGCCTCTACGCACTCTCTGCGTTCGCACCCGAATCTGCGGCGCGCCGCTACGCAGGGATCTACCGACAGGTTCTTGGCGCTCACGCGTCGTAAGCTTTTCAGAGTCGCGCAGTGGATCTTCGCTGCCGCAGTGCTCTATTTCGCGGCACGATCGCTCGCGAGTCAGTGGGACAAAGTTGGCTCCAGCCTCTCCCATATCCAGTTCGGATGGGAATGGATCGGCCTCGCGAGCCTCCTTGTCCTCGTGACCTATGCACTACTCATCGAAGGATGGAGGCGAGTGCTGGGCGGGTGGGACTCGCACCTTCCGTTCATGCAGGCGGCCCGGATCTGGTTCCTGTCCGGCCTTGGCAAGTATGTACCGGGAAATATCTGGTCGCTCACCGCGATGGGGGTAATGGCGAGAGATCGCGGGGTATCTGCGATCGCGGCTGCTGGATCCTCGGTGATCATGCAAATGGTGACCCTCGCGACCGGCACGGCGATCGTCATGGTGACCAGTGCCAAGCTGCTCGGCCAACCGTTGCTCGTCGGCGCGGCAGTACTCGTGCTGATCGTCGTTCTGCTCAGCGCCCCGAGATTCTTGCCGCCCTTGACCGTCTGGGTGAGCACGCTCGTCGGCAGGGATATCGCGACGCCGTCGGTTCCCGCGACGAGTATCTGGGCTGCCGCGATCGCAAGCACACTGTCGTGGCTTTTCTACGGCCTGGCTTTTCAGCTCTTCGTGCATGGCCTGCTCGGTGCCGCGCCTGGCGAAGTTTCCTCGTACATCGCAGCTTACACCGCGGCGTTCATACTTGGGTTCATCTCGCCCATCGCCCCGGCCGGCTTGGGCGTCAGAGAATTCACGCTGGCGGCGTTCATGACACAGCTCGGGCTCGCGAAAGAAGCCGACGCCGCTTTGGTTGCTATAGCCGCGCGACTTTGGGTGACCATCGTGGAGTTGGTCCCGAGCGGCTTATACATCGCTGCACGCGCGAATCGAAGATTCCGCCGTACCGACGCGTGAGGGCCCAAACAGAACGGCTGCGCGTGTTGCTTGGATTCAGCGCCACGCCGACCGCGGCTCAGCGCAGCATGGTATCACTGCTGGGCGCGACTGCTCTCGGGCAGGCGATCGCGCTGGCAGTTTCACCAGTCTTGACTCGACTGACCGGACCGGCGGCGTTTGGCGTGTTCGGCGTATATCTCGCGGCCCTTGGCGTGCTCGGCGCTGTCGCATCCTGGAGATTCGGACTGGCCGTGCCCCTTCCTGAGACCGATGAGGAAGCTGCTGCTGTCGTGTTCGCGGGTGCGCTCGGTGCACTGGCCCTCGCGGCGTTTGCTGGTCTGCTCGTGCTCTTCGCGGGAGACTGGGTCGCGCGCGTCGTTCTCGACACTCCGCCCATCGAGCCACTCCTCTGGCTGATTCCGGCCGGTATGCTCGGCGTTGGGCTCACCGATGTATTGTCCGGCTGGTGCCTCAGGCACCGTGACTTCCGACCGCTGGTGCGCAGCCGCATCACCCGCTCGGTCGGTACGAGCGCTTTGCAGCTGGCGGGCGGCGTAGTCGTTCGCGGATCTCCGATCGGACTTGTAGGCGGGGATGTGTTGGGCCGATTGTTCAGCGTCTGGGAGATGGCGAGAACCATCACGCACGCTGAACGCGGACGTGCCTTGGTTCCATCCATTTCGAAAATTCGTGCCGCGGTTTCTCGATATCGCGCCTTCGCGCTCGTCTCGACCCCTTCGACATTGATAAATGCTGCCGGAGCGTGGGCTCCGGTGGTCCTGCTGACGGTCTGGTGGGGACCGATAGCGGGAGGACTGTACACACTCGGTCAGCGTGTAATAGGTGTGCCGATTGGGCTTCTGGGAGATTCGGCTGGACAGGTGTATATCGGTGAGCTTGCCGCACGCGCGCGGGACTCCAGCTCCGCGATGACGGTGTTGTTCTCGAAGACTGCTAAAGGCCTTCTCACGCTCGGGATTCCTGCCGGAATCGCCATGCTCCTGCTCGGCCCGCTGGCGTTTCGAATAGTATTCGGGCCCCAGTGGGCCGACGCAGGCGTGATGGTGCGATGGCTCGCACTCGCGCTTGTCTGCCAGCTCGTTGCGATTCCTTTGGCCCAAACACTCAATGTGCTCGGGTATCAACGACAGCAGCTTGCCTGGGACGTGACTCGATTGACTCTCACTGTAGCCGGCTTTGCCTTGGCCCACTACATGGCTCTCAGCGCGGTAGAATCCATCGCTGTGTACGGTGTGATCACGGCCGTGACGTATCTTCTCCTGATTGCTCTCAGTTGGCGAGCGATTCGAGAGAGGGCAGCTGAAGGAAATACGAAAATGACGATTGTCGTAGGTACTCCTCCATGAGCCGCTCGGTTCGGCACTTCCTAACGCATCCGGTCGTTCTCTTTGCGGCCGGGTGGGCAGCACTCCTCGCATTGCTCTTCGCTCCACTACTGCTCGGTGGAGTGCTTGCCAATCCGATGAGCGATGGGAAGGATGGTTACGTCACCAGGCATTTCGCCGCCGAGGTGATCCGTCGGTGGGGAGAGATTCCTCGATGGGATCCGTACATCTTCGGGGGAATGCCGTTTCTCGGCGCGATGCACGGCGATCAGGCCTACCCGATCTCGATCGCGCTCCGCGCCGTCCTGCCTCCCGCGTTGGCTATAGGACTCGGCATAGTGGTCCACCTCTGGTTGGCGCCGGTCGGACTCGCTGTGTTTCTGCGGAGACTGCAACTGTCCTGGGGTGCAGCGTTCGTGGGAGCCACCGCATACGGCATCGGTGGACCGCTCATGGGTCTCCTGTTTCCCGGGCACGATGGAAAGATTTACGTGCTCGGGCTTCTGCCGTGGGCAATCGTTGCAATTCTGGAAGCTGCGCGCACGGCGCGGCCGATTTTCTTCGCGTGCTGGGGATTGAGCCTTGGTCTGATGTTGCTGTCCCCACACTTTCAAATGGCGTACTACTCCAGCCTGTTGCTGATCGCGTTTCTGGTGCGTGAGCTGATTGCAGAAACACCGCGCGCTCTGCGCTTCCGCGTGCTGATCGGAATGGCAGTGGGAAGTATTGCCGGCGTCTTGCTCGCGGGAGCACAGCTCCTTCCATTCGTCGAATACCTTCCTTTCAGCCCCAGAAGCGCGGCGGGATCCTCCTCGACAGGGTGGGAGCACGCTACGAGCTGGGCGATGCCTGCGCTCGAGTTGATCGGAGCCGTGTGGGGCGGCTTCAACGGTTGGCTCGGCACGTACTGGGGAAGCAATCCATTCAAGCTCCATTCGGATTACCTCGGCTTCCTCGTGGTAGTACTGGCGCTAACGGCGCTTTCGCGACGGCAGCGCGATCCGCTTCGTCGCCAAGCCTGGTTCTGGGCCGGCGCCGTCGTAGTAGGAACGCTCTGGGCGTTGGGAGGACAGACGCCGTTCTACCGTATCCCATACGTCCTTCTCCCGGGCATATCGAAGACGCGCGCCCCGAACATGATGTGGGGTCCCGTCTCACTGGCAGTCGCGGTCCTCGCCGCACTTGGAATCGCGCGAATCCAAGCGATGTCCGACGTGGAGCGAAGCCGCTGGGCGAAGCGAGTAGCTGTGATTACCGCCGGCGTCGCGATCTTTCTCGCCGCCGTCAGCAGCAGCCTCATTCCAAACCTTGCTCCAACAGATCATCAAGACGCAGCATTTGCGGCGATCGCGGGAGCACGATGGGGAATCCTGCTCGGAGCGTTCAGTGTGGTGGCATTCGCGATTGTTGTCTGGAAGGCGCCGCGCTGGACTGCAACAGCGGCAATCGCCTTGATTCTGTTGGACCTCGGCATCCAGGATCGTCGCTTCATCGTCATCGATCCACGGGGTGACGCGCTGTTTCGGGCGGACTCCGTCGTGCGTGCGATTAAAGCTGACGCCGCCGGCACCACGCAGCCGTGGAGGGTCTTGCCCGCGGGGGCGTATCTCGACGATTACCTCATCGAGCATCGCGTTAGGTCGGTGCTGGGTTATCACGGCAA
>Ga0184619_10000055_pt1 | contig 34065 bp, 26 predicted proteins | sample PLM0_60_b1_FD_133146 | JGI IMG/M metagenome (GOLD analysis project Ga0184619, IMG submission 133146) | Groundwater sediment microbial communities from an aquifer in East River, Colorado, USA - PLM0_60_b1 | ecosystem: Environmental > Terrestrial > Soil > Riparian zone | place: USA: East River...
GTCCCTTCTTGGCCTGGATCGCCGTGATCGCTGCCGTCAGAGTCGTCTTCCCGTGGTCGACGTGGCCAATAGTGCCGACGTTCACGTGCGGCTTCGTGCGCTTGAATTTCTCTTTGCTCATTTTCTACCTCAATTGCGTTTCGTTGTAGTACAAGCTCGCGATCGGGATTGAACCGATGACCTCACCCTTACCAAGGGTGTGCTCTACCAACTGAGCTACGCGAGCGGGGGACTGCCTAAACGCACACCATCCTAGAGCGGGAGACGGGACTCGAACCCGCGACATCAAGCTTGGAAGGCTAGCGCTCTACCAACTGAGCTACTCCCGCGTACAGCCGTTTCCTGGACAAAAAAACCCGCCCCTACATCAATGGTGGGGGAAGGATTCGAACCTTCGAAGGCGTAAGCCGGCAGATTTACAGTCTGCTCCCGTTGGCCACTTAGGTACCCCACCGATTTTCGCCGCCGAATTCGGCAGAGCTGACGGGGAGAATCGAACTCCCAACCTGCTGATTACAAATCAGCTGCTCTGCCAATTGAGCTACGTCAGCAACAAACAGCGATTTTTCATCGCAAGCCTGTTAGAATAGCCAACTTAGGCCGATGAGTCAACCTTCTGGCCCCTCGATCAGTTTGAGTGTGAAACGACCACATAGAACGTGAAACGACCACATAGAACGACACAGATGCGAGGAGCCAGAAGCATAGATGAGAGTTGCGAGGACCATCAAAACTGAGGTTGTCCTGATCTCGCAACTCGAATCTACGCTTCTGGGATCTCGGATCTGTGTCGTTCTAAGTTGTCTCTCATCTGGCTTCTCGCACCTTCTTCCATTTGGTGCCGTGAGGTGTATCCTCGATCGCGATCCCGCGCGCTTCGATCTCCGCGCGGATCTTATCTGCCTTGGCGAAATCACGCCGGGCGCGAGCTTCCTTCCGGGCGGTGAGCCGCTCTTCAACCCAACGCGCGAGCTCGGGATCTACGTCTGCCGCACCTGGTACGACATCCAGCACCGAATTGATGCGCGCGAAAACTTCGCGCGCCTTTTCGAGCGCCCGCTTATCCACGCCGTTCCGATCCAGCTCTGCGTTCGCCTTCCGCACGAACGTGAAAAGCGCGCCGAGCGCTATCGGAGCATTGAGGTCGTCGAAGAGCGCCGCGTTCACTTCGGCCTCCGTTTCCTCGGCGATCCTTTCCAGCTCCGGCGTCGCTCCCTTCGACTCAGCCAGCCTTTCGGCAAAGTCTGCAATGCGTCGTACGCCTTCCATCGAGGCCTCGAGCGCTTCGCCCGACATGTTTAGCTGCTTCCGGTAGTGCGTCGAGAAGACAAAGTGACGGAAGGCGGCCGCCGGGACGCCCTGGTCGCGTAGATCCTGAACCGTCGCGACGTTCCCCAGCCGCTTCGCCATCTTGCTGCCGTCGGTGAGCAGAAACTCTCCGTGACACCAGAAGCGCGAGAATTGCTTCCCAGTCGCGCCTTCGGACTGCGCGATCTCATCCTCATGGTGCGGGAAGATCAGATCGATCCCGCCACCATGGAGGTCGAGCGTCTCCCCCAGGTATTTCATCGCCATCGCCGAGCACTCGAGATGCCACCCGGGGCGCCCGCGTCCCCAAGGGGAATCCCATGCTGCGCCAGTCGCTTCGTCTTCTGGCTTCGCCGCTTTCCAAAGTGCAAAGTCCTGCGCGTTCTCCTTGGAGTAGTCGTCCTGTATGACGCGCGCACCAGCTTTCACTTCCCGGGTGTCGAGACGCGACAGCTTGCCGTAATCCTTGAACTTGTCGATCGCGAAGTAGACGCTTCCATCGTCGGCCTGGTAGGCGAGCTTTCTCTCAACCAGTCTCTCGACGATGCCGATCATCTCCGGGATGTGATCGGTCGCTTTGGGATACAGCTCCGCATTCTGAATCCGCAGGAAGGTCCGATCCTTATGGAATATCTCGGTCACAGGTGCGGTGACCTCACCAATGCTGAGACCCCGCTCGCTGGCGTTCTTGATGATCTTGTCGTCGACGTCGGTCAGGTTCATCACCTGATAGATCTTCCAGCCGCGAAGGGCGATCACCCGCCGCAGCAGATCCTCGAAAAGAAATGTCCGGAAGTTTCCGAGGTGCGCCGGCTTGTAAACAGTCGGGCCGCAGGTGTAGATGCGAACCGTTTTGCCGTCTTCCGGCGTGAACGGCTCGATCTTTCGCGTGAGAGTGTTGTAGAGGCGAAACTCGGGCTCAGGCATTGGCGGAAGCTAGACGCGGCCGTGTAGAGGGTCAACACGAATTCGCGCATGTTAAAAAGCCGCGAGGATTTATGCGCTTCAGCGCTGTTCGGCTACTAGTCGCGGCGGGGTCGTTGGTAGTCCGAACAGTGGCCGCGACATCACAACGCGTCCCTCTACGATGTTAATGATGCGCGTCGCAACCCGATGCACTTCCACCTGGTTCGGCGCGGCGAGTACGACCGTTATCCCGCGGGCTGAGAGGCGCGTGAGCAACGCAGCGATGTCCTTGTCGAAGAGCAGGCCTTCACCGCAGAGAGTCTCATCGAGCAGAATCGCGCGCGGCGCGCCGATCAGTGCCTGTGCCAGTCCCAGTCGCTGCACCATGCTCGGCGACAAGCTGCTCACGCGTCTCGTCGCGTGAACGTGAAGGGAGACCTCCCGGAGCGCTGTCTCTACCTGGGACGCGCGACTCGCCGAAGAGAGGTCGTGTAGCGTCGCGTAGTATTCGAGCGCCTCTCTCACCGACAGAAAGGAGTAATAGCCGGCCCGTTGCGGAACGTAGGCGAGCCCGGGTGGCACATGATGTTGGGTGATCTGCTCTCCGAACCAGCAGATCGTCCCTTCGTCGGCGCGCAGCAGTCCGGAAAGGCATAGCAGAAGAGTCGACTTGCCCGCGTCTGGACGGCCAACGATTCCTACGATCTCACCAGCTTCGACGTCGAGAGTAACATCGCGAAGAGCAGGAGTTGATACTGCGCGCGCCTTCGAGCCCGAGCGATAAATCTTGCTGAGTCCCCGGACGCATACTGCCGGCTGCATCGGAAAGAACCCCCGCGATGGTGTGCGGGAAGCTTCGCGCTCTGTCGCGCTCGGCAGAGGACCGTTGCGAGGCTGCTGGAATCATTGCATCGCTGCTGGCGCGAAACTTTCATCACTCAGCGAGACCTTTTACATCGCAACAACCAACTGGAGCTACAGAATGAGGCAATTATTGAAGGAATCGCGCTCGCTGCTGCTTATTGGATTGCCGGCCCTGCTGCTGGCGTGCGGGGATTCGGGGTCCCCCAGTGCCACGGTCGCCGGCAACTACACCGCCATTGTTTTCGTCACCACGCCCACGGGCGGCAGTGCCCGCAACGAGCTGCAGGCGGGAAGCACACTTGCGTTGAATCTGAACTCAAATGGGACGACGTCGGGACATCTCCATATCGCCGCTAACGGCTCAAACCCGGTCTTCGACGCCGACATGGCCGGTACCTGGAGCCTGCAGGGAAACGTGGTCGAGATCACCCAAGCTGCCGACACATTCGTCAGGGACATTGTGTTGACGGTTCAGCGGGTTGGCAACGCAGTGTCCCTGATCGGCGATCAGGTTTTTTCGGGAACGCGGATCAACCTGACGGTGGCTCGTGGCTAGCCAACCCGCGAGAAGAGTGTTCTAGGCGCTCTTCTTCAGCGGCTGTTTCTCGCGAATACCAATCAGATCAGGCGGCAGCCCCGCGGGGACGAGCACTCCGCCATCGGGAACGGGCACGCGCAACACGAAGATCCGGTCGCGCGTGCTCTTCCTGAATCCCTTGCCCTCGTAGATGCGGTTGATGAGGATCCGCCGCACGATCACCATCACCGTGACGAGCACCGGCAGCGCTACCACGAGACCCAGGGGTCCGAGGAGCTTGCCGACAATGAGCACCGAGGTGATCGTCAGCACGGGAGGCATGTCGATCTTCTTCGACATCACGAGCGGCGAAACAAGATTCCCTTCGATCAGGTGAATCACGACGCCGAGGGCCAGCACGTATAGCGCGCGCGTACCGCCGCCCGGGCTACCGAGCACGAAGAGCGCCGGCAGCGTCGTGGACACGAGTGTTCCAAAGAATGGAACCACGGCAACCAGACCAGTGAAGATTCCGAACGTCAGCCAGTAGGGAACGTCCAGCAGGTAGAGACCCGCCGCGGTGAGCGCAGCCAGGACCGTCATCGTCAGCAGCTGGCCCACAATGTACGCGCGCAGCGCATCGGCCAGGTCGCGCAGCACATCGCGCACGAGGTCGCGATGGATCGGCGGGAAGAGTGCAATGAGCCACTCTCGGTACACGCCCGGTTGGAGCGCGAGGTAGATGCTCATGACTCCGACCGCGAAGCAGTCGATCATCACATGCACCAACCCAAAGACTTTCGGAACCAAGCCCTGTGCTTGTTCGGAGACCTGGGTGTAGACCGCGCCGATCAGTGGATGCTCACCCGGCTTCCACACGCCGGCCATCGCTGGGAAGCGAGCGACGAAATGGTCGATCCCTGTTTCCCACGCCTCGATGTAGGTCGGCATCACGACGATCAGCGCGCGTGTCTGTTCGACGACCGGCGGTAAAAGAATCGCGAACAGGCCGAGCAGCGCTGTAGCCGAGCCCACTACGGAAAGGAAGAACGCCAGCTTCGGCGGAACGTGGCCCTTCTCGACGAAAAGATCTCTCACAGCACCGAGGTACAGCGAGATGATGATCGCTATGAAGAGGAGGAGGAAGACGTCCGCCGTCGCTCCCAGCATCCACAGGAGCAGGAACGTCAGGATTACGCCGGCAATGATCGGCGCAACCCTGGCCCTGGGTGCCACTGCGCTAGCCAACGCTACTTGTTCTCGTCGTGGATCTCTTCAACCTCGATGGCTTCCTCTTCCGCCTGGCGGCCGGTGCCGAGCGCCCTGCTGTCTCTGACCGCGGTGGCGGGGGGGAGTACTCCCATCTTCTGCTTCAGCTCAATGAGCAGAACTTCAGCGGACTGGTTCCCACCCGCTGCCTCGAGGCGCTTGAAGTCGTTCGCGAGCTTGTCGCCGGAGAACTCTTCGTCTATCTCCGCGCTCGCTCTCACCTTGCGCTCGTTCGCGTCGATTTTCTCTTCCATTCGCGCGAACGCCTCGAACGCCGACTTCTCTGAGATGTGGGACATCGTCTCGTTGATGCGCTTCTGCGCGTCGGCTCGGCGCTGCTTGGCGAGAAGCAGATTCTTCTTGCGATTTGCTTCCTCGATGTTGTCGTTGAGACTGCGCAACGAGTCTTTTAGGCGGTCCGTCTCCTGCTTGTGTGCCTGCCAGGTGAGATTCATCTGATCGCCACGCGCGATGTGTTCGCTGCGGCGCATTAGCGCCTGCTTGGCGAGCTCGTCCTGATTCTGCTGCACCGCGAGCATCGCCCTCCGCTCCCAATCTTCCGCCTCCTTCAGCTCCTGCCTCGTCTGGTCGTGGAGACGCTTCTCGTCGGCGATAGCCGCGGCAACCTGCTGCTTCGCTTTCACCAGCTGCGAGCGCATGTCGAGAATGATCTGGTTCAGCATCTTCTCGGGCTGCTCGAACTCGGAGATCACCGCGTTCACGTTAGAGCGGAAAAGCATCGCAATTCTATCGAAGATATTCATAAGTCGTTGGATGGATTTTTCATCTTATAAACTACAAACTGTTCCGCTCCCTGATCCTGTTCCGCCCGGATTTTACCTGCTGAAGGGCGAAGATACTGCCTTCGCCCCTTCTTAACTAGCTAACGATTTTACCCCTCGGACCGCTTGATCTGGTACAACCGCTCCTTTGCCAACCGCCGGCCCGTCGGCGTCGCGGCCAGCCCGCCCCCGGCGGTTTCACGGTACCGCACATCCATCTCCCGTCCGATCTCGCCCATCACGTCGATCACCTCGTCCACCGGAATCGCGAAGGTGATTCCCGCCAGTGCCATCTCGATCCCCGCCAGCGCGATCGCCGAGCCGGTGGCGTTGCGAAACACGCACGGCAGCTCGACGAGTCCGCCCAGCGGATCGCAAACCAGACCGAGCGTCCCCTGCATCGTGAGCGCAACCGCGTGCCCCACCTGCGATGGCGTTCCACCCAGCATCTCGGTTGCCGCGCCGGCCGCCATGCCGGCTGCCGCTCCCGTCTCCGCCTGACATCCCCCTTCCGCGCCCGACAGCGACGCTCGCTCGGCCACCACTGCCCCGATGAGTCCCGCTGTCGCAAGACCGTCAACTACCTTCTCATCCGGCACCGATCGCGCTTTCGCGAGCCCGGTCAGAATCGCCGGCAGAATTCCCGCTCCGCCCGCGGTTGGCGCCGCCACGATCACTCCCATTGCCGCATTCACTTCCTGCACCGCCAACGCCCGCGTGAGGATGTCCCGGAAGGGAGTCTGCGCCAGTGGACCGTTGCTGCTCGTTCGCAGCTTCGCGGCGTCGCCACCGACGAGTCCCGACGCCGAGTACATGTCACCGACCAGTCCTTTCTCGATCGCGCCACGCATCACGTCCAGTGCTCGTTGCAGCGCCGAGCGAATCTCCTGGACCGGCCGACCCTGATCGCGAGCCTCCGTCGTGAGCGCCATGTGCGCCAGCGATTTTTTCTCCCGTTCCGCGTCCTTGATCGCGTCAGCGAGCGCCTTGTACAATCAGCCCCCGCTCACTTTCGGTAGCCGACGCGTCCACCGAACCCAGTCGAGCGCTTTCAACTCCTCGCCCGCTTTCTTGTCCGGCTCTTCGTCGCACTCGATGACCATGAACGCGTCACCGCCTCTTTCCTTTCTCGATAGCCTCAGGGTTGCGATGTTGATGTCGTGCTCCGCCAGGATCCCCGTGATTCTGGCGATCGAGCCCTTCCTATCCTCAGCTACGAGAACAATGGTGTGTAAGTTTCCGGTCACTTCGACGGAGTAGCCGTCGATCTCCTGAACCAGGATCCGGCCGGCCCCGAGCGACGAGCCAAGCATCGTTGCCTTGTTGCCATTGAGCTCGACGGAGATGCGGACAGTGTTGGGGTGGGCGGCGTCGGCTATCGTCACCTTCTCGAATCTGTAGTCCAGCCCCTCGCGTTCGGCGATCTGGAGCGCCTCACGAAGCCTTTCGTCGTCGGGCCGGAAGCCGAGGAGCCCGCCGACCAGCGCCTTATCAGTGCCGTGGCCTTCCCCCGTGCGCGCAAAGGAGCCGTGAAGCTGAAGAACCCCGCTTTGCGGGGTTCCACCTATGAGCCCGCGCGCAAGCAGCCCAAGCCGGCAGGCGCCCGCGGTGTGCGAAGAGGAGGGCCCGACCATCACGGGGCCGATAATGTCGAGTAGCGAGACCATACATCAAAATACGCTTGGCGCTCTGGGAATGGCGAACGCGTTATCCGGAAAGCTGGTCGCTGAGTTTACCCAGCTTTCAGCGCCACCTTCTTCCGACTGTTGCCGCGGTCGCGTTTGAGCATGCCGCTTAGGTACTGCCCGGTGTACGAGTCCTTAACATCCGCGACGTCTTCCGGCGTTCCAGCCGCAACTACGTCTCCACCGCGGAGTCCACCTTCGGGACCGAGATCAATTATCCAATCGGCAGTCTTGATGACGTCGAGGTTGTGCTCGATGACCAGCACCGTGTTACCCCGGTCAACAAGCCGGTGCAGCACGCTCAGGAGCATGCGTACGTCCTCGAAATGCAGACCAGTCGTCGGCTCGTCAAGGATATAGAAAGTGCGGCCGGTGTCGCGCTTCGACAATTCGGCGGCAAGTTTGACTCTTTGCGCTTCTCCGCCGGAGAGCGTCGTCGCCGACTGACCGAGATGGATGTAGCCCAACCCGACGTCGAATAGAGTCTGCAGCTTCTGCCGCACTCGCGGCTGATTCTCGAAGAAAGCCAGCGCGTCTTCTACCGTCTGCTCGAGGACGTCAGCGATGCTGAGGCCGCGGAAGCGGACTTCCAGTGTCTCGCGGTTGTAGCGCTTGCCCTTGCAGACATCGCACGGAACGTAGACGTCAGGGAGAAAGTGCATCTCGATCTTGACGAGACCATCTCCCTCGCACGCCTCGCATCGTCCGCCCTTCACATTGAACGAGAACCTTCCCGGACCGTACCCGCGTATCTTCGCTTCGGGAAGCTCGGCGAACAGCTCGCGGATCGGCGTGAAGAGTCCGGTATACGTCGCCGGATTGGAGCGCGGTGTGCGCCCGATCGGGCTCTGGTCGATGTCGATCACCTTGTCGAGGTGTTCGAATCCGGCGATGCGCTTGTGCGCCCCCGGTATGACGCGAGCGCGGTAGAAGTGCCTCGCCATCGCGCGGTGGAGGATGTCTTCGATGAGCGTGGACTTGCCGCTGCCGGACACGCCCGTCACCGCGACGAAAAGGCCGAGCGGGATCTCGACATCGAGGCTGCGCAGGTTGTGCTCGCGCGCGCCCTCGATGCGGATCACGCGTGACGAATTCACCTGACGGCGAACTTCCGGAATTGGAATCTCGAGCTCGCCGCGGAGGTAGCGACCTGTGATCGACTCCGCGTTGCTGCGCACTTCTTCGACGGTGCCTTCGGCGATGACGAGGCCACCGTGCTTGCCCGCACCGGGACCAAGATCGATCAGGTGATCAGCGGCCTCCATGGTCTCTTCGTCGTGCTCCACGACGATGACGGTGTTGCCGAGGTCGCGGAGCTGCCGAAGGGTGTTGAGCAGACGCGCGTTGTCGCGCTGGTGCAGGCCGATCGACGGCTCATCGAGGATGTAGAGCACGCCGACGAGGCGCGAGCCGATCTGGGTCGCGAGACGGATGCGCTGCGCTTCGCCGCCCGAGAGTGATTCCGCGGAGCGGCCCAGGGTCAGGTACTCGAGGCCGACGTCGTTGAGGAACCGCAGTCGCTCACGCACTTCCTTGAGGATAGGAGCGGCGATCTCCGGATCCAGACCAGGCTTGCCATTGTTGCGTACTGGCACATTCTCGAAGAACGTGAGAGCGTCGGTGATCGAGAGCTGGACGAGATCGCCGATGTTCTGGCCAGCAAGCGTGACGGCCAGGGATTCAGGCTTCAGTCTTCGGCCACCGCAGGTCGTGCACGCCCGTGGCTGCATGAACTCCTCGAGCTCGAGCCGAACCGAATCTGACTCTGTCTCATCATACCGGCGCTGGATGTTGGAGATGATTCCCTCCCAGTTGGTGCCCGAATTGTCGGTGCGGCGACCTCCTCTGCCTCCCGTCCCATAGAGAAGCTTCTCCTGCACTTCCGCGCTCAATTGTCCCCACGGAGTGTTCGGGTTGAATCCGAATTGCTTCGCCAGGCCGGGAAGAATCACCTTCTTCAGGTAGCCGTCGGGCTCACCCCACGGCAGCACGACTCCCTCGAGGATGCTGATGCTCGGATCGCCCAGTATCAGCTCTTCGCTTACCTCGCGGCGGGAGCCAAGCCCACCGCACGCTGGGCAAGCGCCAAATGGTGAATTGAACGAAAAGTGCCGCGGCTCCAGCTCCGGCAGCGAGATGCCACAGTCGGGGCAGCCGTATTTCTCCGAAAAGAGATGTGTCGTCTTATCGTCCTGGCGCTGGACCTCTACCAGCCCTTCAGAGAGCTTGAGTGCGGTCTCGACGGAATCATTGAGACGCCCACGATCTTCAGCGCGCACGACCAGACGATCTACGATCACCGAGATGTTGTGGTTCATGCGCCGATTCAGCTTGGGCGGATCGGCGACTTCGATTAGCTCGCCGTCGACGACGGCGCGCACGAATCCCTGTTTGCGCGCGGCCTCGAACAGCTCGCGGAATTCTCCTTTGCGGCCGCGCACGAGGGGCGCAAGGATCTCGATCTTCGAGCCCTCTGGCCAGGTGAGGATTGAATCGGCGATCTGCCCCGCGCTCTGCCGCTCGACCGGGCGTCCGCAGTTCGGGCAGTGCGGAGTTCCGGCGCGGGCGTAGAGGAGACGGAGATAGTCGTAGATCTCGGTGACAGTCCCGACGGTCGATCTGGGATTGTGGCCGGCAGATTTTTGTTCGATTGAGATCGCCGGCGACAGTCCTTCTATAGAATCAACGTCGGGCTTCTCCATGAGGCCCAGGAACTGGCGTGCGTAAGCCGATAGCGACTCGACGTACCGGCGCTGGCCCTCGGCGTAGATTGTATCGAAGGCAAGCGAGGATTTCCCCGAGCCCGACAGGCCGGTGATGACGGTCAGGCGGTCGCGAGGAATCGTGACATCGATGTTTCGGAGATTGTGCTCGCGGGCCCCGCGGACGATCAGGGATTCTTCTGGCATAGCCTTGTAAAGTCGCGGGTTACGCGGCCAGACTCAAGCGGCGCCATATTCAACATCTCTACGCCGGCCAGGAGTTATCGGCACGGCTCAGGCGTCCATTTTGCACCGGAGGGGCGGCATGCCTGTCTTGAAGAGTTTGATCGACATCGTAACCATGGGTTCGGAGAAGCCCATGCGCCGCCTCCTCGGGTACTACGGGATTCTGGCGATCGTGGTTCTTCTGGCCGCGTACCTCTGGCCCGGAGCACTCCGCCGGATTGCGTTCAAGGGTGTGGCTGGGGTGTCCGAAGGTCCGACGGTTTTAACGGATGCGCTGAACGCCATTCCAACCGCGGCAATCGGCTTCGGGCCGGGTGGCCTCGGGGATGTGGCGATCACGACGATTCTGATTCTCCTTGGAACGGTCGCCCTGATGCTGCCGGTGACCTGGGTGTACATGTCCGCGCGGCCGATACCAGGACACAACCAGCAGATTGCGCAAACCCTTGTCATCCTGCCGGTCGTCGTTGCCGGCATCGTCTACATAATCCAGAACAGCCTGGCGCTGGCGTTCAGCCTTGCTGGAGTAATGGCCGCGGTTCGGTTCCGAACCACGCTGCGGGACACACGCGACGTCGTCTACATCTTCCTCAGTATCGTAGTCGGGTTCGCCGCCGGCGTGCAGTCTCTTGCCGTCGGAGCGCTCATATCGCTCTTCTTCAACCTCGTGATCCTCATCACGTGGCGGTACGACTACGGCCGTAATGTTCTCACGCCGACGGCGTCCTCGCAGTGGGCGGGACCGCTTCACACCCTGGCCAGTCCGACGGGAGAGCTCGAGATCCCCGACCGGGATCTCATTCTCTCGCTGACTCCGGAGAAAGCCGACGCGCTCGCCGATCGGTTCGGGAGGGTGCGCGATGCGCTCGGGAAAAAGAAGAAGAAACCGCGCTACGACTCGGTCTTGAGTATTACGACTTACCATGTGCCCGAGGTCCAAAACCACGTCGACAAGGTCCTCGACAAGATGGCGAAGCGGTGGACCCTCGATGAGATCGTCAGCAACACGGGCAGGCCGTCGGAGATCTACTACCTCATTCGTCTGAAAAAATCGGTACCGCGCGACGATCTGCTTACCGCCATCCATCAGGGATCCGACGGCATGATCGACACGGTCAATCTTGAAACCGGCGAGCCAGTCGAGGACAAACCTGGTGTGAAGGCATGATCGCCGCGCGCGGGCTCGCCCTGCTTCTATGCGCACTGCCCTGCACGACGGCGTGCCGAGAAACCTCCGAGGCAAAAGCCGCCCAGCTACGCGAGGTGGAAGCGACGCGAAAGCAGGAGCTCGCCCGTCGAATCGCTCTGGCGGATGCCAATCCGACGCGGAGAGCGCCACTGGCGATGTGGATCATGCCGCCCGAGCTGAAGGAGATCTCCGGTCTGGCGCTGAAGCCAGATGGCCGGGTGCTCACGCATGGCGACGAAGTCGGAATAATCTCCGAGGTCGACCCAAAGAGCGGTTTCATCCTCAAGCGATTCGTACTGGATGGCGAGCCGCACGGCGATTTCGAGGGAATTACGATTGCCGGGACAGACGTCTATCTGCTGGAGAGCAACGGCAAGCTGTTCAAGTTCAGGGAGGGTGCTGACGGCGCGCACGTCCCATTCACGGAGTACGATACGAGACTGGGAAAAGAATGCGAATTCGAGTCTGTCGCCTTCGAGCCGGACAGCTCACGGCTTCTCATGGCTTGCAAGAGGGTCGCAACGAAGAGCCTAAAGGATCAGCTAGTCATCTATCGCGTGCAGCTGCCGATAAGCAATTCTGCGCGGCCGACCATGCTCGCTGTCCCAATGGATGTAGTGGTCGGGGCAAACCTCTGGAAGCATTTTCATCCGTCGGACATGGCGATCGATCCGACGACCGGGAATTACGTGCTGATCGCGTCGGAGGAAAAAGCACTGGCCGTCATCACTCCTGATGGCACGGTGGTTCGCTCGGAGCCGCTTCCCGCCCATCACAACCAGGCCGAAGGAGTAGCGGTGACGAAGGACAGCATTCTGATCGTCAGCGACGAAGCCACGCAGAAACCGGCGGCTATCACGCTCTACCGCTGGCGCCCATGATTCAGAGCCGCAGAATGCGCGGCATTCCGCTACTTCTGGCGGGAGCGCTCGTCACCACCGCTACGTCGACCGCAGCCGCTCAGAATCAGCTGGTACGGAAGGTCGGCGCGGACACTGTGATAGTCGTCGCCGGCGAGAACTACGGAGCGGGGTCTCTTCATCGAAGCATTCTCGGTGACAACTATCGTGACGCGTGGACGGCGCAGATCAAGGTTCCGGTCCTCGACCTCAGATCGTTTCATGGCGGGCTGCGCCCGGTAAAGGAAGGAGGGGGCAAGCAAGCGAAATCGCTTCGTCTCATCGCGCCGGACAGCTCGGAATACGTATTTCGCCAGGTCCGCAAAACAGACCTCGCTCTCGGCCCCGAGTACAAGGGTACGATCATATGGTACATCGTCCGAGACGAGGGCAGCGCTTCACATCCAGCCGCCGCGATCCCGGTGGCTCCCATGCTCCGCGCGATTGATGTGCTGCACCCATCGCCGCGGCTGTACTTCATGCCTGACGACCCGCGTCTCGGCGAATTCAGGAAAGACTTCGCTGGCATACTCGGCATGATCGAAGAGTATCCGAGCACTCCCGAAAAAGGCCGATCGTTCGCGGGCGCCGACAAGGTGATCGACAGCCAGGACCTCCTCGATCGAATCAACGCCGATCCCAGAGACCAGGTCGATGCGCGTGCGTTTCTGACAGCCCGCTTGTTCGACCTTCTCATTGGTGACAACGACCGTCATCCGGATCAATGGAAGTGGGCACGTCTCGGCCCGAACCCCGCGCCCTGGGAGCCCATTCCGAGAGACCGCGACCATGCGTTCGTGTCCTACGAAGGGCTGCTGATGAAGATCGCGCGCTACGCGATCCCGAGTCTCGTCACGTTCCGCGACAGAATCTCTGATCCGCTCGCGCTGTTCGAGAACGCCGATGAATTCGATCGCCGGTTGCTCGGAAGCCTGGACAAGGCTGTGTGGGATTCGGTTGCAACCAGCCTGGTGGAACGACTCACCGATCCTGTAATCGACAACGCAACGCGGGCGATGCCTCCCGAGTATGCGAGCAGCTCGCAGCAGATCGCGGCCAAGCTCAAGGCGCGGCGCAACGGACTGCGGGGCATCGCCGACCGGTACTACGGGGACCTCTGGGTGGCTGCCGACATCCACGGCACCGACGCCGACGATCAGGCGACTGTCGTTCGCTCGGCCGACGGAGTCGTGGACGTTCGCATCCAGTCGGGGAACAGTGCTCCCTACTTCGCCCGAAGATTCACCATCGCTGAGACAAAACGGATTCGCATTTACCTGCACGGAGGCAATGACCAGGCGACAGTCGAAGGGAGTGTGCGCGAGAGCATTCCGGTCAGGATTATTGGCGGCAACGGCACAAACAGCTTTGTCGATCTTTCGACTGTTGGCGGCGAGAGAAACCCGACGCGGTTCTACGACGCGGGAACAGTTCAGGACGTGAAATACGCCCGCGACACCGTGGACGAGCTCATCAACCTCGACAACGCGTTCAACCACTATTTCGACCGCCGGCCATGGACGCACAATTACGGCACGCTCATTCCGCCGCAAAAAGACCGGGGCTCTTCCCTTCGTCCCATCGGGAGCGTGCACTCTCAACGCGGACTCGGCATTTATCCGGTGGTAGGCTACGCGCGTTACGTGTACGGGTTCCGCAAAGTTCCCTATTCGAGCATGACGAAGGCCGATTTCGCGTACGCGACGGGAAGCGGCCGCACACGCGTGCGGGCCGAGATGGACAAGCGATTCGAAGAATCTGACATGCACATCCCGGTCACGGCACACATGTCACAGTTCGAGGTCGTGCAGTTTCACGGCTTCGGCAACGATGTTCCGGATCTGCGCGGCCGATTCTACGACGTCAGACAGCGGCAGTGGCAGCTTAATCCGGCGATTGGCCGGTCGTTCAGTCCGGTCAGCGACATCTCGCTTGGACCGGTCGTCCGCTACACGACTACAGATAGTCTCGCTGGGCGGTTCATAGCGCAGCAGCAGCCGTACGGCCTTCCACGATTCGGCCAGGCGGGACTTCGGCTCAACCTTCATCTGGACAGTCGTTCCTATCCGGACACGATGAAACCGCGGGTGGTGGTACACGTTGTCGGGAGCGGTTATCCTGGATTCTGGGATGTGGCGACCCCGTACGAATCAGTAGATGCGTGGACCGCCGCCTTCATCACGTTACCGGCGCCGAAGAAACCCGTTCTCGCTCTCCGCGCCGGCGGCAAGAAACTCTGGGGAAACTTCCCGTATTTCGACGCCGCGTTCCTGGGCGGATCGGAAACGTTCAGGACTGAGAACCGCCAGCGATGGGCCGGTGACGCTTCACTCTACGGCACCACTGAGCTGCGCGTGCCGATCGCAAAGTTTCCGTTCATCCTTCCACTCGACGTCGGTGCGCTTGGCTTTGTCGATGCGGGGCGAGTCTACGTCGATGGCGCATCGCCAAGCGGATGGCACAGCGCAGCAGGCGTAGGATTCTGGGTCGGGTACCTCAATCCCGGGACGAATTTGAACGTCCTATTCACCAACAACAAAAACAGTCGCATTACGACAAATATCGGATTTGCGTTCTGACGTCAGCGGCAGTTGAAGTTCGTTCGGTCACCGTGGCCTGCTTGAGATCGGTCTGCGCCGTTGTATTGAGTGCTCTGGTGATCGGCTGCTCGCGCGATGAGCCTTCGAAGCCGCCGTCAGGTGCCGGTGCCAAGGAAATGGCGCTGTCCGGCGCGATCGCGATGATCGCCGTCGGCGACATTGGTGTCTGCGGAGCGCGCGGGGATGAGGCGACCGCCAGGATCGTCGACAGTCTGTTGATTGTCGACAGCGTTGCCGACGTGCAGCGAGTGGTGATCACCATCGGTGACAACGCGTATCGATCGGGGGGCGTGGGACCAATGAACGCCTTCACACGTTGTTTTGCTCCTTCTTGGGGCACGCCGCGCATCATGAGTGTCATCAGACCCTCCCCCGGAAATCACGATTACGATAGCGGTACCGCCACTCCTTACTTCGACTACTTCGGAGCGCGCGCAGGACCTCCGGGGAAGGGCTACTATAGTTTCGACGTCGGCGACTGGCACTTGATCTCGCTCAACAGCGAGCTGTACTTCGGGCGCGGGAGTCCAGCCGAGGCGAAAGCGCAGGAAGACTGGCTGCGAAGAGATCTGAGCGGTAACCGCAAGCGGTGCACGCTGGCGTATTTCCACCGCCCTCGTTTCAGCTCGGGCTCCCACAGAGGCACTCCGGAAATGCAGACATTGTGGAGCATTCTGTATGATGCCGACGCGGACCTCATCCTAAATGGCCACGAGCATGACTACGAGCGATTCCTACCTCAGACTCCGGCCGGCGCCGTCGACTCCGCACGCGGAATCCCGCAGATCGTTGCAGGGACGGGTGGTGCAGCGCTGCGCGGCATTCGCTCACAGCTCGCGCCCAATTCCGTAATCCAGATTCACGGACACTACGGCGTCTTGAAGTTGGCTCTCGGCGCCGGTGAGTACACCCACGCATTTCTTGACACCGAGGGTCGAGTCTGGGATGCGGGCAGCGGCAAATGCCACTAGATCGCTCGCAACAATTGGAGGTTTCGCTCAACGGAGCATCTATACAACTTTGAGTGATGGGTATCTCGCCCAACTCCTACCTGACCATGAGCAGCACCGGCTCGTTCCAACTGCGGAACGAATCGGACATCCGCATCTCCGCGATCGACATCGGGTCCAATTCAATCCGCCAGACCATTGCGGATGTCTCGCCGACGGGCGTGATCCGAGTGGTGGATGAGCTCAAGGCGGCCCCGAGATTGGGAGCTGGCCTCTATGACAGAGGATCGCTCAACGAGATCGCGGTTCAGAATGCTCTCAGCACACTCAGCCGCATGGCGACACTCGCGAACCAGCTCGGCGTGGAGCGGACCGAAGTGGTTGCGACGAGCGCCGTCCGCGACGCCAGCAATGGAGAGCAGTTCCTCAAGCTCGTGCGGGCGGAAACGGGACTCTCTGTCAGAGTCCTGCGTGGCGACGACGAAGCGCGTCTCAGCTTCCGCAGCGCCCTCGCTCATTTCGACCTTGGCGTCGGTCGCGCTGTCGTCATGGACATCGGGGGCGGGTCGCTCGAGCTCGCGCTGAGCGCCGACGGACTGGTGGAGCGGCTGATCTCACTGCCGTTCGGCGCGATCAGGATGACGGAGCAGTACATCGGCACATCCGGGAAAAAGAAGGGGATGCGCAAACTTCGGAAGCGTGTCCGACGCGAGCTGCGCCGAACGGTCGCAGCCCGTCATTGGCACGCATCGAGGATCATCTGCTCCGGCGGCACCTTCACCACCCTTGCCGCGATCTACCTCGCGCGGACCGGGATCGAGAACGCGAAGACCGTTCATGGAACGGTGATACCGAGGATAGAGCTTGAGCACATCGTGGACATGCTCCACAACATGCCACTGGAGGAGAGGCAACGTGTCCCGGGGGGCAGCGCGGCGAGAGCCGACATCATCGTCGGTGGCCTGGCTGTAGCGGCGGAAGTGGCGGCGAGGGTTGAAGCCAAAGAACTGGTGATTTCCGGCTACGGCATTCGCGAAGGCATTTTGCTGGAGACCGCCAAGGTCGTTCCTGCGCCCGCTGACCCGGGTGAAGCTCGGGAGCGGTCGGTGCGCGAGCTGGCCGAGCGGACGCACTACGAGGAGCAGCACTCCAAGCACGTCCAGAAACTGGCGCTCCAGATTTTCGACTCGATCGGTCAGCGGCTCGGCTGCACCGCCGAAGACAGAAAGCTGTTGTCCGACGCCGCGCTGCTGCACGACATCGGCTATCACATCAGTTACGACAAGCACAACAAGCATTCATATCATCTAATCGAGCACGCGGAGCTGCTCGGGATGACTCCTCCCGAGCAGATAGTTGTCGCGAACATCGCGCGCTATCACCGCGGCGCCGAGCCCAAGAAAAAGCACGTCAACTACGGCGGGTTGGAAAAAGGGATGCGCGAAACGATCAAGAAGCTGGCGGGCATCCTCCGCGTTGCCGACGGCTTCGACAGAGGCCACGCCAACGCGGTGGCCGAGGTAAAAGTCCGCTGGATGGAACGTGCGCTGCGGCTCACGGCGGTGCCGGCGCGTCAGTCGAACAATCTTCGCCTGGAATTGTGGGGAGCTGCGCGCAAATCGAACCTGCTCGCGGAGGTTGCCGGTGTGTCGGTGGAGATCGTCGCGCCGGACGGCACGGTTGCGACCTACGAAGACGAGGTAGGCACCGCCGATTGATGTTGGCCTAGACGCTCGCCGTCGCGCCGATCCCCGTTTTCCTGCGCTGGCGGCAACTCCTGTTGCCCCCACGAGTTCGCCAGAAACCGCTCGTGGGCGGAGATGACGGGCCGAGTGCCCGGCTTTCTCTGCACGTAGGTGCCGTCGGGATTTAGATCCCACGCCAAGCGGTTGTCGACAAGACACGTCTCGAGCAGCGCGCACACCCGGGAATGCAGAGTCCGATCCAGGATTGGAGTGATGACCTCGACGCGCCGGTCGAAGTTTCGCGTCATCCAGTCAGCCGATCCGAAGTACAGCTCCTCGTCTCCGTTATTCGCGAAATAGTAGATCCGGGAATGCTCCAGAAAACGTCCCACGAGGCTGACGACTTTGATCCGATCGCTGACACCTGGAATCCCGGGCCGTAGACAGCAGATCCCACGCACGATCAATTCGATGTTGACCCCGGCCTTGGATGCATCGTACAGGTGCTGGATGATATCGGGATCCACCAATGAGTTCATCTTGGCGATGATGTGCGCCGGCTTCCCCGCTCTCGCGTTCTCCGCTTCCCTGTCCACCATCTCGGTGAACCGCTTCCGCATGTTGCCCGGGGCGACAAGGAGATTCCTGTAGGCGCTCTGTCGTGAGAACCCGGTCAGCGAGTTGAAGAGATCCGTCAGATCCGCGCCGATTTCAGGATTGCACGTCAGCAGACCCAGGTCGGTGTAGATGCGCGCGGTCTTCGAGTTGTAATTGCCCGAGCCGATGTGCGAGTAGCGACGGATGCCGTCGGGCTCTCGCCGCACCACCAGCGCGGTCTTCGTGTGGGTCTTGAGGCCGGGAAGGCCATAGGCGACGTGGACTCCAAATCCTTCCAGCGTCCGCGCCCAGGTGATGTTGTTGACTTCGTCGAAGCGCGCCTGCAGCTCGATCAGCACAGCGACCTGCTTTCCCCGCTGCGCCGCTTCAGTCAATGCGCGCACGATCGCGGTGTCGCCTGAAGTCCGGTACAGCGTCATCTTGATCGCGAGCACGTTCGGGTCGATCGCCGCCGATGTCAGGAAATGCTCGATCGAGGCGCTGAACGAATCGAACGGATGGTGCACGAGGATGTCCTTCTCGCGAATCGCTTCGAAGATCGAGCGGTTCGGATCGCGAAGCTCCGGTGGCGTCGCCGGGATGAAGGGCGGATCGCGCAACTCGGGGATGTCCATCTCCGCGAGCCACATCAGATCGCCGAGGTCGAGCAGGGGGCCGGTCTCGACGAGATCAGTCTCCGTAAGGGCTGGCATTTCCGGGGGCTGATCCTCGAGGAGCTCGGCGAGCAGGAGTTCGCGCAACTCCGGCGGAGTCCCTCTTTGCACCTCGACGCGAACTACTTCCGCGAACCGGCGCTGGAAGACCTGCTCCTCGATTATCGCGAGCAGATCGTCGTCTTCGTCCTGGAGCGCGAGCTCGAGATCGGAGTATCGAGTGACACGAAATGTGTTGTACCCGCGGATTTCCATTCCCGGGAAGAGCGCCGCCAGATTGGCCGCGATGACGCGCTCGAGGGGGACGAACTGATTCGGTCGACCAAAAGGAATCCATCGGGGCAGGCTCTTGGGAACCTTGACTCGGGCGAACCGCGAGGCGGCGGTAGCCGGATCATGCAGTTGCACCCCGAGCGAAAGTGATAGGTTGGAGATGTATGGAAATGGATGTCCGGGATCGACGGCAAGCGGCGTGAGCACCGGAAAGACCTGTGTTTCGAAGAAGTGATCGACGCGCTGCCACTCCTCGGGCGTCAACTCCTTCATCCGAACGAGTCTGATTCCGTGTTGTTCCAGCTCCGGGAGCAACACGTCGTACAAGCATCGCTGCTGCTGCTCCACGAGCTCGGCTACGCGTTTCGTGATCGCGGCGAGCTGATCGGCGGGGGACGCTCCGTCAGCCGGATTGTGCTGCACGCCGGCGGCGATCTGCCGGCGGAGGCCCGCAACGCGAACCATGTAGAACTCGTCGAGGTTCGTGCTGAAGATCGCGAGAAACTTCAGACGCTCGAGCAGCGGGTTTCGCGCGTCGAACGCCTCGTGCAGGACCCGAGAGTTGAACTCGAGCCAGCTAACTTCGCGATTGATGTAAAGGGATGGGTCGAGCGGCATGTCTACATTGTACCCCTGACCCAAAGATGTGCCCCAACGGGGTCATTGTTAAGCTTGTCTGATTAGATTCTTCACGAACCTCATTACGGACGTCCTAAGTGGGCCATACCGACGCGGTCGTTGTTCTCACCACCCTCTCCACTACGGATGAAGCCGCGACCTTCGTCCGGGCACTTCTGGACCGGAGATTGGTTGCCTGCGGCACCATTCTGCCCGCCGCGCGCTCGCTTTACCGTTGGGAGGACAAGCTCGCGGACGAGACGGAGGTTGTTGTCGTGCTCAAGACCCGCTCGGGGGCGATTCATGGGCTCGAGCGCGCATTCAAGGAGCTGCACCCTTACAAAGTCCCGGAGCTTCTCGCTGTGCCCGTGAGCGGCGGGCTCGACCGCTACCTCGGGTGGATCAACGACGAGACGAGCCTCACCATCGTTTAAACCGCCGTTCTAAATCGTCTTATGAGGGTGAAGCTTCGCCGCGGCCACCCTTTTTCCGGGCAGCAATCAAAGTGAGCTCCAAACGCGGTGCCCTCGGCGTCATCATCATCATGTTGTGGGTCGCGGGAATGGCGATGATGGTTCGCCGTAATGCGAACAGAAGTGAGGCACAACAGCTCGCCGAAGTGGCGCTCAGGCTTCAGCCTGCCACCTTCTACTACATAATCGAGCGCGACGGCCAGCAGATCGGCGCCGCATCCTCTTCGGTCGACACGAGCGCGAGCGTGCTCTTGAGCGAGGAATACTTTGTCGGCGACTACCCGGCTCCGGGCGATAGACGCCTCGAGCGGACGTCGGTACGCTGGCAGACCCGGCTGACGCGAGCATTCCGGCTAACCGCTCTCAGGATCGAGGTAGCGCGACAGACACGCCCTTTCTCGATCCACGCTTCCGTTGAAGAAGACTCCACTCTCTTCATAGCGGGAGTCAGGACGAAGGGACGTCCTCAGGCTCGGTATTCGTTCGTACCGCCGCTCTTCACCCCGTCGCTGGCGCCAGTTGCATTCATGCTCGGCGGTCCCCACGAGATCGGCCGCAAGCAGACATTGTCGGTGTTCGACCCGACGACGCGTAGCGTCATACGCCCCGAGCTGACGATTCGCGCGGAATCTCTTTTCACAGTGGTCGATAGTGCCGCGCTCGACCAAGCAGGCGAGTGGGCGCCGGCGCATCGAGACACGGTTCGCGCCTGGCGTATCGAGGGCGCGCCGCAGGGACTCTCAGCATGGGTTGACGCAGAGGGGCGCGTGGTCGAAGCAAAAGCAGGAACTCTCTCTGCGAATCGAACCGCCTTCGAGATCGCATTCAAGAATCCAAAAACCAAATGATAGAACTGAAGAGTCTCACCAAGAAATACGGCTCATTCACAGCGGTCGACTGTATTGACCTGAGCGTGCCGGACGGGGAGTTGTTTGGCTTCCTTGGACCGAACGGTGCGGGCAAGACGACGACGCTGCGAATGATTGCCGGCATCCTGCAGCCAACATCCGGCACGATTCATCTCGCCGGCATCGATCTGAGCGAAAACCCGCTCGCTGCCAAGTCGAAGCTCGGATTCATACCCGACCGGCCGTTCATCTATGAGAAGCTGACCGGCGCGGAATTCCTCCGCTTCGTGGCGGGCTTGTACGGACAGGACGGCGAGAAGGTGGAGCATCGCGGTCGTGAGCTGATGGCGCTCTTCGATCTCGAGGAATGGGCCGACGAGCTGGTCGAGAGCTACAGTCACGGGATGCGGCAGAAGCTCATCATCTCGAGCGCGTTCATCCATCGACCAGAGGTGATCGTGGTAGACGAGCCGATGGTGGGGCTCGATCCTAAAGCCGCGCGCATTCTGAAAGACCTCTTCCGCGAGTACGTACGTCGCGGGCACACCATCATGATGTCGACGCACACCCTCGAGGTCGCGGAAGCACTCTGTGACAGGATCGCAATCATCCAGCAGGGAAAAATCCGCGCGGTGGGAACCATACAGGATCTGCGCGCCGAAGCGACAGGCGGAGGAGGACTGGAGGAGATCTTCCTCAGGCTCACCGGAGAGCGTGCCGCGCGAGACGCAATGGAAGTACTGGATGCGTAGCCAACACGAACTACCGTCCTCGCCGGGCCTGCTTCACGTCCTCTCGCCGAAGTTCATCTCGGCCAGAGCGCGACCGCTCGGCAAAACCGAAAACCGATCGGGCCGGCTGATTCTCTTCGTGACGGTTGGCGGAATTTTCTGGCTGTTCGTGTTTGGCTTGTTGTACCGGCTTCTTCGCTACTTCCGTGGGATTCCGGAAATCGGCGCGCTCCTCGCGGCGAAGCTCCTGGGGCTCATGTTCATCAGCCTGTTCGGAATTCTGATTTTGTCGAACGTCGTCACCGCGCTCTCGAGCTTTTTCCTGGCGAAGGATCTCGATCTGCTCGTGGCGGCGCCGGTGGACTGGCTGCGGCTGTACGGAGCAAAGCTTCTCGAGACGACGGGGCACTCGAGCTGGATGGTCGTGCTCGTGGCAACACCGGTGCTGACCGCGTACGGCATCAGCTACCAGGGTGGATTTCTTTATCCACTAATCGCGATTGCCGCGGTGATTCCGTTTCTGTTCATCCCCGCCGCGATCGGCAGCGCGGTGACGCTGATCCTCGTCAACATCTTCCCGGCGAAACGGACCCGCGACATCCTCAGCGTCATCGCCGTGCTCGCAGCGGCTGGGGTAGTACTGCTTTTCCGGCTGGTTCGTCCCGAACGGCTCGCGCGACCGGAAGGCTTCCGCTCGCTCGTCGAATTCATTTCGCTCCTCCGCACACCGACTTCACCGTTGGTGCCGAGCGAGTGGGTGGCGCAAGGGCTGATGGCGTGGCTGCGGGGCGCTCCGGAGATCCTCCCCTTCTACCTTTTGTGGTCCACTGCGGCGGTGGTAATCGTTTTCGGCGCGCTGCTACACCGGTGGCTCTACACGCGCGGCTTCAGCAAGTCTCAGGAGAGTGGCGAGCGCTGGGTTCGACAGGGAACGCTCGGCCGGCTCGTCGCGCGCGCCCTTACTCCATGGGGAGTGATGCGGCGAGAGCTGGTGCTCAAGGAAATGCGCCTGTTCTTTCGCGACACGACTCAATGGTCGCAGCTGATTCTGTTGACTGTCCTCGTCGTCGTATATGTGTTCAACATCAAGTTCCTGCCACTCAGAGGCGAGGGCGTAACCTTCTTCCTCCAGAACGTGATTCCATTTGTGAATCTCATTCTGGCAGGGTTCGTTCTCGCATCGATAGCGGCGCGATTCATCTTCCCCGGCATCAGCCTCGAGGGCCGCACCTTGTGGCTTCTCCGCTCCACACCGCTCGAGATGAAGCAGCTCCTTTGGTCCAAGTTCTGGGTAGGGACGCTTCCGCTGCTGGTGTTGGCACTCATCCTTGTGTTCGCTACCGACGTTCTGCTGCAGGTGAGCGGATTCATGATGGTGGTGTCGATCTTCACCATCACGATGATGACCTTTGCGATCGCGGGCTTGGCGCTCGGCTTCGGCGCGCTTTATCCGAAGTTCAATACCGAGAACGCGGCCCAGATACCGACGTCGTTTGGTGGGCTGGTGCTGATGATGGCATCCGTCACGCTGATCGGGCTCGTGATCGTTCTTGAAGGAAAGCCGGTGATTCAATACGTGGGAGCACAGCTGCTGAACACCGATCCGAGCGTTGTCGGACTATGGATAGGCTTCGGTGGTGCCGCGCTTTTATGTCTCGCTGCTACGTTCGTCCCGATACGGATCGCGGTGAAGCGGATGAAGGAGCTGGAGCGCTAGCTACCGACCCGACTTGTCGCGGAGAAACCCGATTGCCGCGTCTTTCGAAGCAAAGGTTTTCTTCGCCAGCGTCCCGTCCTCGTAGCGTACTTCGACACCGATACTGAGGGGCACCTGCGTGTCGGACGACTCTGCCGGCGCGTCGTCCAGCATGGCGGCGACGCCTTCGCCCTGCAGGAGCCGCACGATTTCGCGACGCAGCGTCGGCTCGATCAATCCCGCGGCGGTCATTGTCTGCGCCGCGATTCCCTGACGCTCCAACATCAAGCCGAGGAGCAAATGCTGCGTTCCCACATAACCGTCGCCGAACTCGTGCGCGGCAGAAATTGCCTGATCGAGAACGACCCTCGCGCGCTGGGTGTAGGGCAGATCAGGAATCGTCTTCACCCGGCTCGGTACGCCGTCGGTAAGCCGCTGCTCAACGGCCTGCTGTAGAACCATCGGGTTCGCACCGAGATTCTCGAGGACATCCATGACCAGGCCGTCCTCTTCCCCAAGGAGGCCGAGCAAAAGATGCTCGGTCCCAACGTGCTCGTGATGCCGCCGCTGCGCTTCTTCCCGCGCCCTTATCAGGGCACCACGTACCCTGCTGGTGAAGTCGTAACCGCCCACAGTCCGCTCCTCGTCGAGGACTTAAGATTCTCCGGCCGGGGCGGCACCGCAAGGTCCCTATTTGATGCGCGCCTTCTCCAGGTGTGCAATACCGCCCTCGCGGACCGCGAGGTATACGATGCCGCCAGGGCCGAAGCCAACGAGCACACGGTTCTTCGGCAGCTGCACTCTATCTGTCAGCTCGCCGCGGCGATTGATCACGTTGTAGACGGGGATGGCATTGACGTACTGGCTCGTTCTGATCCAGAGATTTCCATCGGCGTCCGCGCGCGTCGCTCCTGGCTGAAATGCGGGTTTGTAGTCCGGCAGCTCGCTGGGGGAAATCATCGTCAGCGGAGGAAGCGGTCCACCAAATCCTCCTCCGCCGGGGCCCACTGCAGTCACGGTGGTGTTGCCGCCAGTGGTCACCGTCATCGTTCCCGCCTGAACGTTCGGTGCCGGCGCGGGCGTGGAGCCAGAGCGTGATCCGTCCCCGCTCTGTCCTTCGCGGCGCGGGCCGCCACCAGCGCCGGCGCCTGGCCCGCGAAGCGTCTCCGGCCCTCCGCCGTCGCGCCCGAACTGCCCGCTCGCTCGGGCTTTCTCGATTGCGACTCTCGCCGAGTCGATGAAGGCGACCTTCCCCTCATCGGTGAGGCGCTCCCACTGAAACGGGATTTTTGGCGACGAGGTGATAGTCCCGTCCGGGTTGAGCCAGTCCACATGGTAGTCTTTCGTGCGCACTAGAGCGATGGTGCCATCGGGCAAAAGGGCCCAGTCGTCACCTTGGGGCAGCGGATTGGTAGTCGTTGTCACGCGAATACCGCCTTCGGGTGATTGCGTCACATTCAGATTGAACTTCGGCGTCTTGAAAAAAGTCACCGTGTCGACTCTTCGCGCGGCCAGGTCGAAGCGGACGAGCGCTGCCGAATCGGGCATCGTCGGGAATTGTGGAAGACTGTTTCCGGACGTGCGTTGCGGCGGCCGGAACCCAGCGAAGTTCGGAGGCGCACGATACACCAGCCTGCCCTTCTGGTCGAAACCAGGATTGCCGAATGGACCGCCCACGAGGAATCCAACGTCCCCGGCGCGTGGCGCCGCCATCACGCGCGTAATCTTGCCACTCGGATCAATCAGCAGCATAGAGAGCGATGCCGGGTCGATGAAGAGCGTCGAGTCTCCCGCATATGCGATAAGTCCACCAGGTCTCGGCCCGTAAGCGTTCGCGGTCGCGCTGGTGGTGTCGGCGACGACGGTCGCCGTCGATAGCGAAGAATCGAACATCACGACCCTGCGGCCGATAATGTCGTTCACGAGAACCCGGCCATCGGGAAGATGACGCACCGACGACACCGCGCCGAGCGGCTCCTTTGCGACCGCAGTGACGGGTCCGAGTTGGCGAACTGGTGGCAGTGATTGCGCGAGGCCGAGCGAGCTGGCCAGAGTTGTGAGCGCAATGAACGTGAGTTTAGGCGTAGCTTTCATGATTGTCTTCCGTTGAGTGTCGCTGTTCAAATCAATTTCGGATGATGATGACGTCTCCGCCGCCGCCCCCTCTCATTCCGCCGCCTGCCGGAATGAAGCCTCCTGGGAACATCATCGGCCCGCCCTGAGCACCAGCGGTGCCGGAGCGAATCGAGGCGAGATAGCGGGTATCGAGATAGCTCGCGACGAGCGACGGCAGTTTTCTCCGCTGCTCGGGCTTGAGCAAGCGCTTGATGTAGGGCGCGAGCTTGATCAGCATGTCAACCGATGCCTCGCGCGCCCGCCGATAACGGTTATACGCCTCGTCGTGATCGTAATGGTCCGGCAGCGACGCGAGGTACTTCGCGACAGGTGACCAGATCGAGTCGAGGTGGACTACATACCAGCGGTTGAGCGTGGCGATGCTGTCGGCCTGAGGGCCCGTGAGCCCGAGGGTGTCGGCCTGTCGGAGAATCGTGGACAGCGGATTGATTACTCCGCCGCTGCTGCCGTAGATCGCCCTGATCATTGGCTCGGGCGCTTTTGTGCCCCGGGTGGTGCGCCCGCGATCGAGCTGCTGTGTGAGCGCCTGCCGCTCGCGCGTCGGTCCGAGGTCGAAGCGCATCATTGCTGTAACAGTGACAGGCGCCCGCACAGCAGTCAGCGCGGGTAGCGTTGAGCCGAAGCGCTGGTTCACATCGTAGGTGTAGCGCAGCGTCTGCGGATCGAAGCCTCGCACTGCGAGGAGATTCGGGTCGGGAAATGCGAACTGACCCCAGCCGCGAAGCTTGTTGTTGCCGTGGAGCAGCAGATCCGCGGCGCCAAGCGGGTTTCCAATCTGGAACGAGAGAGTCGCGCGCCGCGGAATCCGGAATTTCACGGGATTGAGGGAGAGCGACATCGTCGCCTGCGAGATCCACGGGCCCTGGCAGCTGTTGCGTCCGGCAAGTTGACCGAGCTGTTTCTGGAGACATTCGCGGGCGTTCCCCGAGGCGCTGTTCAGCAGCGACTGCATTGAGGCCGCGAGCGCTGGGTCAGCTGTCTGTGAGGGATCGTAGACGAACGCGCGGTCGTTGGAGTAGCCGTCGCCGTTAACGTCGCCGGAGACGAGAGGCGTGTACGGCACGCCTGACCGGAAGCTCCCGAACCAATTCATCCGCACGGCGTCGAAGAAGTTGTATCCGATGTTGTAGGATATCTGATGGCGGGAGTCGAACGGAGAGCGCGCCCATTCAAGATCGAGCGGATTCCCCGCAGTGTTGCCGAAGCCGCGGACTCGCTCGCGCAGTTTCGAATAGACGTAACCGATCCCCCAGCTGTAGTTGGTGCTGAAAGTCGTCGGCGCGAGTCGAAAGCTGAGCTGACGACTGTCCGACTTCAGATCGGACCTCAGCTCTGTGACTCGCGAGAAGAGCTGGCTGACGCGAGCATCCCGCGAAGCAATCGTGCCTGTCGACGGCACAATGCTGGTCGTGTTGACGAACACCGGGCGACGTGCTTCGTCCAGCAGCGTAAAGCGCACTGTCGGGCTGAAATTGAGATCAACGAACCCCGATTGATTCATGTTCCGTGAATACGTCGCCTCGATCTGCGCTGAAAAGCGGTTGTTGAGGAAGGGACCCGACCAGTTGAGATTCGACCGCAGGCTGCGCGGGGCGGCGTAGTCTTTGGCGAAGAAAGTGACGTTGGGTACCGTGCTCGCGAAGAGACTGCCATCCGCGCACTGCGCCGGGACCGACGACGGATCGCTCGAGTAGCTGCTCCAGTCCGGGACAGGCGTCGCGGCTCCCGCGCAAATCAATTGCTGTAGGGCGCTCGCCAATCCGGTGTTATCGATTGCGCTGCTGATCAAGGTCGTATTGGGAGTGTTCTGGAACATCCCGATTCCGCCGCGCACCACGGCGCGAGGACCGCGTACCGCACCGGCGAATCCGGCAATCTCCGCTGCTGTTCCGTAGCTCCATGAGAATCCGACACGCGGGCTCACATAGACATGGTTTGGGACGCGATCGTTCCGCTCGCCGAATACCGTCGTGAGGTCAGGATTCAGCGCCGGGGTGGCAGTGAACCTGTTTCCGTCCAGCCGCGCTCCGAATTGAAGTTGAAGATTGTCGGTCTTCTTGTACGAGTCCCCGAGTGAGACGCCTCCGATGTACTGGCTCCCGTGCCTGATTCTGGGTGATAGCTGCCTGCTGAAGGAGGACGGTTGCTGGGCCTCCAAATCCGCCAGCGAATTGTAGGCGAACGAGCCGAGCACGTTCGTCTGCTGATTCTGGGTGAACGCATCACGACGCAGCTCGCTCGTGAGCTTGATGCGATGCTTGTTGTTGCCGCTGAACCAGGACAGTGCGTTGCTGAACTCGGTCCCGGTGTTGGTCTGACTCGTGTTCATCGTTGAGCTTCCGCCAAACCCCACTGTCTTGAGGCCCGTCGATCCATCCGGAAACACCGACGTAATGCGCACCGTTCCGCTGGGCAACGCCAGATACGGAACTCCATAATTGCGCGAGCGGTTCAACCCGAGCGAAGTCTCGCTCAGAATCCCGAACCCGAAATAATTGCTGTGCCGCCCCTGGAGTCCGCCATTCCAGTTTGTCCTGTCGCCGCTGTGCGCGGGAAGCTCCGTGGTGAGCGAAGACGCGGGAGTCTGCTGACTCCAGCTGCCATTCATCACGAAATTCAGCGACTGTCCGCTCGACGATGAAGGCGCGAAGTCGAGCGTTCCAAACAGTGATCCCTGTTGGCCGAGCCTGCTGCCGGGAAGCTGACTCGTGACCGTCGGGATTCCAAGCTGCTGCAGAATCGAAAGCAGTCGCGCCACCGAATCGGCGGCGATTCCCGATGTCTGCAAGCCAATCGAGTTTGTGTTGAGCAGCGTGCGAAGATCGTTGGAGCGGCGACCGAGCTGGTAGGAGAAGTTGTAGAACGACTGATCGTACTTGATCGGAGCGGACAGCAGACCACCGACCGAAACGTTGCTGTACTGCTGTCCCAATGACCGCGCCGCGCGATCGGTCCATTGCAGCTGGGGAGCGTCGAAGTTGAGGCTCATCGTACGCGTGATGTAGTTGGAGCCGGGCCGACCGCGAATCTGGAACTGAGCGCCGCTGAATCCTCCACGCGACACATCGTATGGCGTGGTGACGAGCGACGTGGATACAGCCGCATCACGCGGAAGGTTTGACCCACCGAACTGCATCCCGTTGAGAGTGGTGTTGTTCTGATCCGGCGAGAGGCCGAGGACTGAGAATCCGGACGGATCTCCATCCTGTCCGGGTACGAGCGTTACGCCGGGCAGCGACGCCGCCATTGCCGCGATGTCGCCCTGCTGGCTGGCTGGCAGCGAGCTGTTGTCCACAGGTCGTTCGCTCCCGCTGATATCGGGCGTGGTTTCGTTGCGGTCGACCCGGTCGCGCTGTCCAGTCACCTTCACCGTCTCGAGCAAGCCGGCTGCGCGCAGCAGCCTCGCATCGGCGACCAGAATCTCCTGGTCTGCGGTACGCTTCACCTCGAACCTGCGTGCTCCGTAACCGATGGCCGAAAATTCGACGAAGTAGTCCCCTTCACCACCGGGGAAGGTGATGGTGTAGCGGCCGCTCTTGTCGGTGCGGGCGCTCCGATTGACGTTTCCGGAGAGCGAGGTGGCGGTCACCTTTGCGTCCTCCAGCGGCTTGCCTTCGGGGCCGACAACCTGGCCACGAATCACATCGAGCTGTTGGGCGGAGACGGGGAGCGCAAAAGCGAGGGTTGCGAGCAAACCTACAACGAACGCTCCGATCAGCGGACGCATGAGTAACCGGGGCTGGAGTCTAAGCATAATGGCGGCGTGTGGCCCGTCAGCGCTATTACGTTGGACTCCCAGTTTCCGCTGAGGGTTGCCGCGGCCCCGCTTGCCTGGGTCGATGGCGCCGACTTCTATGGGTTAGCGGCGTCGCCCGGTTTTGGCGGTGTGAGCTTTCGCGGCTGCACTACCTGTGCCGTCTTGAGCAGCCGCAGCAGCTCCTTGTCGGGGAGCTTGTCCCAGTCCTGTGGGAATCGTGCGAGGCGACGGCGCTGATTCGCGCATTCAAAGCAAAGCCAGCCCTCGCTGTACTCTCCGAGGTAATCTTCAGCGGCTGTTTTGGGATGAATCGCCGAGGCCATGACCGCCCAGACTTTCCAGCTCGTGCCTGACTCATCCCGAATGTCGCGAACTGCCATCCGCCTATCCCTCCACCGGCTGTGAATCGATTTAAGAGGCAAGCCGTGCGCCGGAGACGCATGTATTCGGGGTCAGTTTTGCGAATAAATATCTTCCCGCGTCAACGGAAGATTCGATCTACCAGCCCCATTGGGCCTCGCCAGCAGCGTCTGCGCCAGGTTTATTCCCGCGGTGCGAAATCCAAAAGCCGCCGCGGACATGTAGAGGCACCAGACGCGGTAGGTCCGCTCGCCGACGAGCCTGATTGCCTCGGATTTGTGTCGTTCCAGGCCACGCACCCAGGCGCGCAGGGTCATCATGTAGTGCTCCCGGAGACTCTCGACGTCCCGCACCTCGAATCCAACGCTCTCCGCGCTTCTGACCACGCTCGCAAGCGGAACCAGCTTGGCGTCCGGGAACACGTACTTGTCGATGAATTGATCGCGCTTCCAAAGCCACCGGCCGAAGCGCTCCCCCAGGCTATGCGTGCGTCGCGCCGATCGCGTGCTGACCTCGCAGTGATTGAGAAAGAGTCCACCCGGCTCCAGCGCCTGAAATACGCGCGCGAAGTAGGCGGGTTGCTTGTCCTCGGGCACGTGCTCGGTAACGCCGACCGAGCTGATCTTGTCGAAGCGCGCATTAGGCGGAAGGTCGCGGAAGTCCAACACCTCGACCTTGCACCTGTCACCCAATCCCTTCTCGACGATTCTCTTCTGGGCCCATTCGGCTTGTGCCGCGCTCAAAGTGATGCCGGTGGCCTCGACTCCATAGTTTTCGGCGGCGTGCATCACCAATCCACCCCACCCGCAACCGATATCCAGCAGGCGCTCACCCGGGTGGAGTCTGAGCTTCCTGCAGATGTGATTCACCTTGTTGATCTGGGCGGTCGCAAGGTCGTCAGACTCCTTCCTATAGTATGCGCAGGTGTAGAGCATGCTCGGGTCGAGCCAGAGCGCATAGAAGTCGTTGCCGACGTCGTAATGGAAACGGATCTCCGCCTCGGTGCTCTTCCTTGCGCGCGGGGTGAGGAGGCGGAGTGAGCGGCCGTAACGGGTCTCGTTGAGAGGCGGAGCCTCGTCGTCGCGGGGAAGTGCGAGCACCTTCGGGATGAGTTGGGCGACACCGCCCATCGACTGAATTCGCCTCCCGATGGAGTCGCCGATTCCCATCGCTGACTCGACATTGCCCTCGATGTCCAGGTCGTTGGAGATGTATGCCTCGACGATCGACAGCTCCGACGGTGGGAGCAGCATCCTCCTCAGCGCGCCTCGGCGACGTACGAGGAGGGCGAAGTCGGCGGGTGGAAAAGCGCTACCTCGCTGCACCGTCCCGTCCCACAACCGAATGTCGTAGTTGCGCTCCAGTGGGGGACCAAAGGCGAGGTCGAGCACGGCTATTGTCTTCGCGACGGCTGGATCGTTGTCGATTGTCGGACTGGTTGCCGCGGCGGAACGACAGACATCGTCGGCCGACTCGATGCGGTTGGGTTGGGACATCAATCTGCTCGGACGGGGTGAGCTCGAATGAATGCCTAGCAGGTAAAGCTGTGAGTGATCGAGCCGTTGGCCGGAACATCGATGTTCGTCCGGAAGGTCCAGAGCGCCCCGCCGGTCGGGGTGTAATTCGCGATCCGCGCCTGTACTATCGGATTACCGGCCGTTTTGTATTCGCTGGTAGCCTTGGTCAGATATCCATTGGCGGTGGCACCTCCAGCGAGCGCCTGCATGCCGACCGAGTCGCCGGCGATGTAGAAGGTCACGTTTCTGTTGCCCGAGTAGGTGCAGGTGACTCGGTCAATCGTGAAAAGGGCCGTTCCTTTTAGCTCGGAAGGTTCAGTCGTTCCCCCGCAAGCCAGCAAGCCAGAGAGACCGATTCCAGTAAGCAGTCGCCTCATGTAACGAGTCCTTGTCAGATAGGCCTGGGCCAACGATAGGCCTCACCCGTCTGAAAAGTCAATAAAACGACTTCCTAGGGAGCGCGGACTCGCGCGCGCTCCAACCGAACGTTCCCCGCCCGATCGCTGTACGCCAGATAGACCGTGTGATTGCGTCCAAACCCCACTATCGAGCGGCCAGCGGGTAGCTGAACCCGGTCAATTACGGCGCCCTTTCGATTGACGAGGTAGTAGACCGGACGCCCTTGAAGGCGCTGGGTAGTACGAATCCAGAGGATTCCGTCCGGATCCGCACGAGTCGAGTTCGGCTCAAACGCTGGGAAAAGGTTGGGCAGATCGCTCGGCGATACGTACTCTGGCTCAATTGGATCTGGTGGCTCGTTGTCGGTGCCCTTGAACCGCTCGGCCAGCCGAACTTCCTGCGCCGCGATTGCCGTGTCGGTAGCGAATCGAACGGAATCCATGAACGCAACCTTTGCAGCTTCGGTCAGTTTCCGCCATGGAAACGGCATCTTGCCGCTCGACGAAGTTTTCCCGTTCTGGTCGATCCAGTCAATGTGAAAGTCGCGGCCGCGAATCAAGGCGATCGACCCATTGGGCAGGACTGCCCAGTCGTCAACAGTCGGCAATGGGTGTTGCTTGACCGTCGTCCTGAACATTCCACCTGGGTCCCGCGTGATGCTGACTTCGACTTTTGGAATGCTGGAGAGCGCGATCGTGTCCCTCTTCCCCGTAACCAGATTCAATGCGACGATCGGTGCCGAATCCCGCTCCGGATAGGGGCTGAACGTTCCTGGAGGACGCGGGGTCGTTCGGTCACGTGCGCTGCCGCGATAGACAAGACGCCCGCGTGAATCGAAGCCCGGATTTCCAAACGCCCCACCGGCAAGAAACAGCATCTCGGCCGGCGCGGGCCCGCCTACGATGGGAATGGCTCTTCCGGCGGGATCGATCACGAGCATCGAGACAAAAGATGGACTCGCGAACAGCGTCGAGTCCGCGCGAAAAGCAATCATCCCGCCCGGTGTTTCACGATATGAATTCTCGACGCCCTCGGTTGAATCGAGCACGACCAGGCGGGAGGTGAGAGCGGAATCGAACACGTAGAGTCGGCGGGCGGCAGTGTCGTTGACAAGCACTCTCCCGCGAGGAAGCTCCCGTGTGGATGCAATGCTACCTACGGTCACTGGCGATCTATTTACGATCCGACCCAGCTGACGCACGGGAGGAAGTGACTGAGCGATCGTCGTCGAGACCTGCGTCAGCAGCAACGCGAGCGTGATCGGGAGGAGTGACGGGCTTTTCAATTCGGATGTCCGGAAGCTAACTGATAAGAGGGGCGCCGCACTTCGAGCAGAACTCAGCGTCTCGCTCCAGTCGCGGACCGCACTTCTCACAAACGCGCGCATCGCCGGCGCGCATCACTGCGAGCGCTTGTTCCGTGTACCGCGCCTTCAGCGGCTCGTAATCGGCATCGGAAATCTTTCCAGTCTGTCTGTCGAACTCGAGCTCCCGAAGCGCATCAACCGCGTGACTCTGGTGTCCTTGAGTATCCGCGAGCCGTCGCGGTGCAGCCGCGACATCAGCCCGGAATAGAGGGTAGAGCACGTAACACAATGACGCGACCGCGAGTACCGTGCCGACGAGAAGTGCGGTCATCGATCCTGTTTGACCGCGGCGTCGAGAGCAGCGAGCTCTCCTTCCGTCGCTTCTATGTGTGAAGCCGGAAGTGTCGTAACGACCGGTGTCCGTTTCCATCGCCGCATCAGAGCGGCGAGGACGACGGCGCCCGTTCCGAGCGCAATGAATGGAACGGTGTAGCCGATGAGATTGAAGCCGGCTTTGACGGGGGCCATGAGGACTTTCTCGCCATAGACTGACTTGAAGGCGGCCAGAATCTCCTCGGCGGAGTGTCCACCGGCGACCAGGCCCATGACATCGCTGTGCATCGCCGGCGACACGCTGCACGCGAAATCCGTCGTGCGGCAGGTGTACACGTCGAGATTGCATCCGCATTGGCAGTGCATCTGATGCTCGAGCTCGTCGCGTTGAGCGGCAGCCATCGATGCCGACGCGCCGGGGTTGGGCGGAAGAGTGACCGGACGGTAAACCTCGCCAGCATCGGCCATCGGGCCGTTAAAGGTCTGCACTGCAACTTGCGCCGCGCGAATTGGGCGGGGATACGCGGCGGCCGCCAGTCCCAACGCTGGAATGGCTAACACAAAGCCTCGCCGCGTCATCATCGGTCGGCTCGCGATGTCGATTGGTTCGCCGGGTGTCATCACGCGCCCACAAGATCCGGAACCCGCTCCGGCACGTGTTGCGGCTTCAGTACCGCGGCGTATCCCGCCTGCACGCGTTGCCGGTCCGCTTGTGGCCACATCACAACGAGTCCGCCGATCGCCA